>ERZ1023670.34-NODE-34-length-50931-cov-34.621570_pt1 | contig 50931 bp, 40 predicted proteins | sample MGYA00380342_ERZ1023670 | MGnify/ENA primary metagenome ERZ1023670 (study PRJEB33179, sample SAMN07448984) | human gut metagenome | biome: Human-gut; feature: Human associated habitat; material: Faeces | host: Homo sapiens | place: India: Bhopal | collected...
ATCAACTTCTCCAGCAAGACAAGAGGAGTTGAGAGTTGGAAGCAGAGATAAGTTATTAATAGAAAACATAATAGTAATGGAAAAAAAAGAAGAAGTAGTCAAACAAATCGATTTGATTGAAATTATCAAAGAGATGTGTAAACATATAAAACTATACTCAATAGTTTGTATATCATCAGGGATTCTAGGTATTATTGTTGCCTTCAGCATTCCTAAAGTTTATAGCTCTAGTGTTGTGTTAGCACCAGAAATGGGTAACAACAACTCTATCGGAGGCAGTTTATCTTCCTTGGCAAACATGGCAGGAATTGACTTAAACAAGATGGGAGATGTAGATGGAGCATTGTATTTACAGATTTATCCCTCCATCATATCATCGACAACCTTCATCAAAGAACTGGAGAAAATAGAAGTTCAACCAAAGGATTCACCAAAAGCCATCACATTCAAAGACTATTTAAAAACAGAAAAAATGGCTTGGTGGAATTATCCGTCTGCGTTTTTGTCAAAAATGCTCCAAGATAAGAAAAAAGAAATCAATAAAGACCGCTTTGTTTCTGAATTAAACAAATATTCTCTTACTAAAGAAGAATGGAAGAATATAGAGAACATACAAGGTCGAATTTCTTGTGATATAGACAAAGAGAATGGATTAATTACCTTAACTGTAAAAGCACAAGACCCAAGCGTCTGTGCAGTTGTTGCTGACAAGGGGCAAAAGATGCTACAACAATATATTACAGATTACAGAACAAAAAAGGCACGCAATGATTTGGGTTACTATGTAAAATTACGTTCTGAAGCTAACAAAGAATATATAAAGGCCCAAAGAGAATACGCTACTTTTTCTGATGCCAATTTTGACATAAATTTGCCCTCTCTACAAGAGAAAAGAGATTATTTGGAGAACCAAATGCAGTTAAAATACAACGCCTATACCCAGTTAATGGATAGAGTAAATGTAGCAGAAGCAAAAGTTCAAGAAAGGACTCCTGACTTTGTTGTATTGCAGCCTAGCCTCGTTCCATACAAGGCAGACTCTCCTAAAAAATTATTAATTATCATTGTTTATGGCGTTCTTGGATTTATAGGAGCCACCATTTGGATATTTAGAAAAGACATAAAAGAATCATTTAAAGCAACTAAGTAAAATGAGTAAAAGGTCAACCATAGATACAACAAGAGAAAAGGCTATCAGGAAAAATGTAATTTTCTCAATAGCCTTTAAGGGATTATCTATAATCATATCTTTGCTCTTAGTACCTTTGACACTCCATTACATAGACAAATACAACTATGGAATTTGGATGACTATTAGTTCTATCCTTGTTTGGATTTACTATTTTGATATTGGAATAGGAAGCGGATTAAGAACAAAACTAGCTGAAGCTATTGCACAAAACAATGGTCATTTAGCAAGAGGATATATAAGCACTGCTTTCTATGTCCTTGGTAGTGCTATGCTTGTACTTGTAGTAATATACATCATAATCTCAGGCTTTATCGACTGGAATAAAATATTTAATATTTCATACAATATTTCGCCACAATTAAACGAGATTATGCTTGGGGTTATTGTATTAACAGGACTTAGTTTCGTGTTAAAACTTATTGTAGCCATATTTCATGCTTTACAATATTCATCCATCAATGAGTTTCTAAACTTCTTTGCAAATTTTCTTTCATTTGCATTTATTTATGTATATACGCAAATAATGCCAAAAGGAAATCTTGCACTCATTGTATATACATTTGTCGCCATGCCTATACTGATTTATGGCATAGCTGACTTCATCGTTTTCACGAAGAAGATTAAATTTCTAAGTCCTAGCATCAAATATGTTAGCAAAAAAAACATCAAAGAACTTGTAGGTTTAAGTGGTAACTTCTTCATAATACAAATCATAAATTTGATATTATATTCAACAACAAGTTTACTTATTGCACATTACTTTACACCAACCTCTGTAACTTACTACAGCATTTCATATCGCTACTTTTCAATAGCTATGATAATATTCACTATTGTCATCAATCCCTATTGGGGTGCCATCACAAATGCTTATGCAAAGCAAGACATGAATTGGATAAAACTTGCAATAAAAAAACTAATGCTTATTTGGGGAGGGTTAAGTGCATTAGTCCTTCTTCTATTGGCTTGTTCCAATTTGGTATATAACATTTGGTTGGGCAAAGAGATTAGCATACCAATAAGTATGTGCATTAGTGTAGCTGTGTATATCATCATGTTCAATCTCAACAATATATACGCATCTATTATCAATGGTATTGGTAAAATTAGATTACAGCTATATACAGCATTCATACAATTGCTCATATTTTTTCCACTAGCTCTGAGCCTATCTAAAATTGCAGGAGCACCAGGAATCATTTGGGCTACAAGTATTTTACTAGCTATTACAACGATTGCTCTTGGATGGCAAGTCCTACTATTAACAAAAAGAAGTTCAATAAAAATAATCAATCAATAACAACAATGAAAAAGAAGCACATTCTAATGATAGCTCCAGCCTCCATACCTATAACAGGAGCAGAGGCTATTTGCAATGTTAAACTACTCAAGGTACTTTCTGAAAATGGGTACAAAATAGACTTAATTTCTAAAAAAATGAAATATACCCATTACCCAGAAACGAATTTAGCAGAATTAGGATTAAGCCTAAATTCTGTTAGCATAATAGAAGTTGACAACAAGATGAGCCTCAAGGTAATTTGGCAACATTTGTGTTGTCTTTTCATTTTTGGAACAGTATTCAAAGGTGCTCATTGGGCATATAGTGCTCTTAAAGTTGCAAAAAAGTTATGCAAAGAAAATCAATATGATGCTGTTATTACCAAAAACAGCCCAAGTGAATTGCTAGGCCATTATTTAAAGAAAAGAAATGGCTTAAAATGGATTGCGACATGGAATGATCCATATCCCTCTGAGAAATACCCACAACCATACGGCAATGGAATCAATGGGAAATTGTTCATACTAGAAAAGCCTCTTCTTGGTCAGATGGAAAAAGCAGACATTCACATTTTCCCTAATTCAAGAATTAGAGATTATATGAAAACTTACATAAGAATTCCTGATAAAAAAGCAAGAATAATTCCACATGTCGTAATTCCAAGAGAGCATCAAGATACACCACATGAGAATCTTAGAATCGTGCATTTGGGGAATATTCTTCCACCAAGAGACGCTACAACATTTCTAAAAGCATTTACAGAATTCATCAAAAACAGATCTGATGCAAAAATAGAAATAGCTTTTATCGGACAGACTCCAAATAGTGTAAATGACTATATCAAGACTACACACTTGGAAAAGTACATAAAAGTCTTTCCACCAGTAAAATATGAAAAAAGTCAACAAATATTGGAGACTTACGACATACAACTCATAATAGAAGCACCTTGCAAAGAGGGAATATTCCTTCCAACAAAAGTAAGCGATAGTATGCAGTTAGGGAAGCCTATATTCACCGTAAGCCCTCCAGTAGGAGTTTTGAACGACTTGTATATGCAAGGACATATCAGTTATTTCTCGTCTGTTAAAGACGAGAAGAATATTCTTACAACACTTGAACAAGTGTACAAGGACTTTAAAAATGGAAAATTAAAAACATACTCTTTGGAAGACTCGTATTCGCCCAAAACGATATTCCATCAATATGACGAAATTATTTAAACATGGCATTATACTTTTTATCCTTCTGTACGGCATACGCATTTGTTTTCATCAAGCAGGCAAATAAACCTGCTTGGTTTAAGACATATGTTGTATTACTATGTCTTTTTCTCTGCTTCGGTTATATGACAGGAACAGACTGGAGAGTCTATGAAGAAATTTATACCCACATAAACTTCAACAACCTATTTTACAACTATTTTCAAGAACCCGGATATTATATCTATATGCTTCCTTTCAGGTATCTCAATATCGATTTCTTTGTATTTTTTATATTCACTAAAGTATTATGTTATATTTCTATCATAAACAAGTTGATAACATATTGTGAACAATATAGATACATCGGATTGATGTATTTTATACCATGTTACGGTTTTTATTTATTTATAGACAACCCTATGCGTAACTTAATAGCAGTAAGCATAAGTGTTTTTGCATTTAAGTATTTGTTAGAAAGAAAACCAATACCATATTTCACTATTGTCATATTAGCAATGACTTTCCATGCAACAGCATGTGTTATGATACCTGCTTACTTTTTTTTGCACAAAAATTTAAGTACAAAGAAAATAGTCATACTATATGCCATCATCAACATTTTATTTGCAAATAGGACACTACTTACACTTATCATTTGTAATATTTTTGGATTTATACCATACGTAGAAGGAAAAATAAACTCATATATTGAAACTTCAAACGTAGAAGGTGGTGGTAGAACAATATCACTGGGATTCATCATTTTCTTTACGTTTTTTGTTCTATTATGTATATACAAAAATCAAATATATAAGATGAAGAATGGCATTTTCATATGGAATGGAGCCATAACCTTTTTGTTATTATACAGATTGGCTACAACTATAGAAGTATTCATGAGATTCCAAATTTATTACGTACTTTTTTTTGTGGCAGGCATCAGTATTCTAACAAGTTTCTTTACGGAACGTTCAAAAAAGATATATATCACCTATCTGTTAGGGTTAGCGATTATTGGCAGCAGTCAAATATTCGCGACGTGGCGATATTTACCATATACCAATTATTTAACTTATGCACTCAAAGGAGAATTCCCTTCATATTCTTTTAGAAGTGCATATAATCCCAACAACAGTCCATATAAAACTACAAACAAAGGTAGCAAAAAATAAAGATTCTATCAAAAAATATGAGCAAAGATTAAAATATGAGCAAAATAAGCAATATGTCAACAATATTTTGTACATTTGCAAAACGTAATATAAAATGAATATGAAAAAAATAATGTTAGTTTTTGGAACTCGACCAGAAGCCATCAAGATGGCTCCATTAGTCAAGGCGTTGCTAGAAAAAAAAGAAGAATTTGAAACCATAGTTTGTGTAACTGGTCAGCACAGAGAAATGCTTGACCAAGTACTTAATTTGTTTGATATCAAGCCAGACTTCGACCTTAACATCATGAAACAAGGTCAGGATCTCTATGACATTACATCAAGAGTTCTACTTGGCATGCGTGATGTTTTCAAAGTATGTCGTCCAGACATACTCTTTGTTCATGGAGACACAACAACAAGCACGGCTGCTGCGTTAGCAGGTTTTTACCAGCAGATACCTGTCGCACACGTAGAAGCTGGCTTGCGCACAAATGACATCTATAGTCCATGGCCAGAGGAAATGAACAGACAGATTACGGGGCGTATCGCTACTTACAACTTCTCCCCTACCCAACTAAGTCGCCAAAACTTACTCAAGGAGAATGTGGATGATAGCAAAATCACCGTTACAGGAAACACCGTTATCGATGCCTTACATTGGGTGACCTCAAAAGTTAAAAACGACGTGGAACTTGACGAAAAATTAGCCAAAGAATTAAAAACAAAAGGCTATGATAGCTCTCGATTAAAAGAAGGAAGGCGATTAGTGCTGATTACAGGACATAGACGTGAGAATTTTGGCGAAGGATTCCTTCATATCTGCCATGCCATCCAAGACTTAGCTAAAGAGCATTCTGATATAGATTTTGTTTATCCTATGCACTTGAATCCGAATGTCCGTAAACCAATCCATGAAGTTTTCGGTGAAGATTTAAGCAACCTAGGAAATGTATTCTTCATTGAGCCTTTGGAATATCTTATGTTTGTCTTTCTCATGGAAAAGGCAAATATCGTATTAACAGACAGTGGTGGCATCCAAGAAGAAGCTCCAGGACTTGGCAAGCCAGTTTTAGTAATGCGTAACACTACAGAACGTCCAGAAGCTGTAGAAGCAGGTACAGTCAAATTAGTTGGTACCAATTATAAAACTATTATTGACAATGTATCAACACTTCTCAAAAATCAAGACGAATATGACAAAATGAGCAAAGCCAACAACCCATACGGGGATGGACAAGCTTGCAGAAGAATTATTGAAAAAATATCAAGTCTTTCAAAAATATAAAATTAAAGTTTATGGTTTCCTTCAATTTATCTACAAAATTTGAAGGAAGCCTTCTAATGAATTTATATGAGAATCAGTATCATTATTCCAACATACAAACCAGGCTCTTATCTCAAGGAATGCCTAGATAGCATTAACGCCCAAACAATAAACAAAAAGCACTTTGAAGTAATCATTGTGCTTAATGGGCTTATAGACCTTTATTTTGAATACATCGATAAATTAGCTAAAACGTATGACTTTCATTCTGTAATCATACCCACAAAAATTTCTGGTGTTTCAAATGCTAGGAATTTAGGACTTTCAAGAGCACAAGGAAAATACATATGTTTCATAGATGACGATGATAAAATTTCGCCATCATACTTAGAGAACTTATACAGCAAAGCTTCCACAAATAACATTGTTGCAAGTAATGTCAAAGCATTTTACGACAATAGTGACAAACTAGAAAATGACTACATCTCTGTTGCGTATGAAAAGCATTTCCAAAAGAAAGCACCTCTTTCTGTCCTTGAAGGCAGGAAATTCATGAGTTCGTCTTGTTGCAAAATCATAAGCAAAGAAATCATCAAGGACATACGATTTGATACCAATTTAAAAATTGGTGAAGACTCTGTTTTCATGGCAAAAATCAGCAAAAATGTCAAAAGCATTGTACTGTCGGACAGCAGTGCTATATATTACAGAAGACTAAGAGCCGGGTCAGCAAGCAGAGTAAAGCAGCCTATATTAAAAAAATGCAACATTGTATGCAAGTTGCTTAAGAAGTATACAAAGATGCTTACACCTTCTTATAACATACCTTTCATTGCAACTCGTATAGTCGCCGCACTTCTGAAACTAGCAAGAAATTGACATTAGACAAATGTATGACTCTCTTTACTATAGTTTCAGATTTACTTTTCCTTCCATTCCTCTATCGTACCAGTCTTCGACGAGAAGTTGACACCTATCTGATGGATATGGCGTGAGTCTATTGCATATTCTTTAGCATAACCCTTGTCCTCTATCTGCAGCAAGGCTCCTTCTGCCGATCCGTCCAGCTTGAACTCGAAGATATAGACATCTTAGGGGTCTCATAGACACAATCCGCCCGACCCTTGCTCGTCTCCTTCTCACGAAAGAGCATATAGCAACTCAGCATACGGAGGAGCAAATAGAAAGTATAATCGAAGTATCGCTCATACTCTCGCTCATCATTCCTGCAACGCACACTGTACGGAATGCTGGCGAGGAAAGCTGTGAGCGAATCCATGAATTCCTGTAGCTTGCCTTGCTTCAACTGATGTACAGAAGTAATGAGCCAACTTGCAGAATCCTCCTTTGTCTGGAGATAAGCATTTGCCAAAATCGTAAGAAGTCCTTCTCTCACTTCATTGTTCGGGATATCGAGCAAGAACGACTCCGTATCCTGGTCATAATCCTTGATGGTGAGATAGCCGCTTTGGTAAATCATCGGCAAAGGCTTCTCTATATCCGCCTTATAGTCATCAAACTGTGGCACCCCATAATATTTTCCTACCAATTCATCCAGATTCTCATCAAAATGATTCAACAGACGCACAAGGTAAGTAGGCGTGCCGCTTTTAAACCAATACCCACCTAACTTCATGTTGTAAAAAGCATTGAGCAAGCTGAAAGGATTGAAAACATCCACCATTTTCTCACTGAAGTGATAGCCATCATATTTCATTTTCAACTTTTGCAGCATCTCCTCTTCCGTGCAATGATATATCTGGGCAATTTCCGCTATAGGCTCGGCAAAATATTTCTCCAGTTCATCCTTGGTAATACCACAGAGAGCCTCGTAATTTCTGCTTAAGCTGATGTCAGCAGGTTGGTTAAATCCACTGAACATGCTGATTTGCGAGAATTTCGTAACACCAGTGAGGAACACAAAACGAAGGTCTGCGTCAGCCCCCTTAAAAGTGGTATAGAAAGACTTCATGATGTTGCGATGCTTTTCCTCCAAACTAATCATCTTACCAAGATGTTCGACCTAATAGTCAAGTTCTATTACGTCCAAAATCGGCTTGTCGTATTCATCAATGAGCACGACGGCACCAAGACCCGTTTTCTCATGAGCAGCTCGAAGTACTTTTTGAAAACGCAACCCCAAGTCATTACTGGTCTTGGCAACTTCATATTGAGCTTCCCATTCGGTGAGATTATCCGACAGCACATCTTCTAAAACTCCATCATTCAGATAGTTGCCCGTACAGAAATCTATGTGAAACACAGGATATTGCTTCCATTCTGTCTCCAGCTTGTCAATAGCAAGTCCCTTGAATAGCTCCTTGTTTCCACGGAAATATTGTTTCAAGGTTGACACAAGAAGACTTTTTCCGAATCGCCGAGGGCGACCCAGAAAATATATGTTTCCCTGTACTAGTTGGTATATCAAATCCACTCTTATCAACATAGACATAACCACCATCGATTATTTTGTCGAAAGTCTGGATTCCTATAGGATATTTCATATTGCTCACATTTTTCTGCAAAATTACACTTTTTCTTCGACACAACAAAATTTATCATAAGAAATATTCCTCAGAAGAACATATATGAAAAAATCGCACATATCAACATCGCATATTCCTATTAAAAAGCTCCATCCTCAACACTGATTTTACTGATAAGAAAGGAATTATCTTTCGAAAAGGATACAATAAATTTACAACCAATCTCATCCACCATTTATATTCTACCTGTAATTTGCAATAAGCCTTGCGAAAATGAAATGTATCAATTAAGAATGGTTGAATGTTAGAATGTTCTGTAATACTTCTTGCCCCATCATTAACATATTTCAATTTAAGTTCTTCCAAATAATAACGATTCATTTCATATATTAAGCCATAATATGGATAAGTTGAATTACGCATAACTTTAGGCTTACATTTCATTGTATTATATTCACAACAATCTTCGAAAACAGTATTAATCGCTAAGGCTACAGCCTCATTTGTTTCTTTATCATATACACACCAATAATCAGAACGACCCATTTTTTCACAAGACGCAATCCTGCTGCGAAATTCATTTGAAGTAATAATGGATGTCTTTACTTTATAAGATTCACAAGCTTCTTGATAAATTGGTAATCCTACAGACAGTATTTCTTCTGCAGAAACTTTCTTTACATTATATGTTTTCAAACTTTTCTTCACTTGATTACGCTTTTTAGAAGAAAGTTCTTCCATACCTCCAAATTTATCTTTGATTACATACCAAAATGAAGTCTCTTCTTTGCAGTCAAAATCGTAGGTATTTCTGACCATTACCCCCCCATTTGAAAGCAAAAGGCGGATATCATCTTGACTAAGTTTTTCTCCATGATGAGGAGCACACTTGTCTATCCAAGCATGCTTATACAATTTATAATTTAAAATATTAAGCATAACAAATTTCTATTTTTGTTTCCCTACCTCATAACGATTTATGACATAGTCAGGACTTAAAATTTTTATCTTCAAAATATTTTTGTGACAAAATTATAAATAATATTTGAGACTACCAAAATTTTCAAGGAAAAATTTGCTAAATCATAAACATTTCAAATATCCACACCTTAAATTTGCACATGTTAATATAAAACACTACCTTTGCAGAAAATTTTTAAAATTTACAATATGAACAAAGTAAGTATTATAATGCCATCATACAATGCAGCTAGATTTATCGCTGCATCCATACAGTCTGTCATAGAGCAAACATACACCGATTGGGAATTACTCATTACGGATGATTGCTCTAAAGACAACTCCTTAATTATTGCCAAAAATTTTGCAGACAAAGACCCAAGAATCCAAGTTTATTCTACTGTACGAAACAGCGGAGCTGCCATAGCTAGAAATGTTTCTATAAAACATGCCCAAGGAAGGTATATCGCATTTCTTGACAGTGATGACACATGGGAAGCAAACAAGTTAGAAACACAAATTAAGTTTATGGAAGACAACAATATTGCTTTTTCGTTTAGCAATTATGACATCATGAGTGAAGATGGCACTGCTTTAGGAAAGACTATCCAAGTACCCAAAGTCATTGGCTACCATGGTTACCTACGAAATACTATTATAGGCTGTCTCACTGTTATTATCGACAAAGAAAAAACAGGATATTTCGAGATGCCTAACATCAAGAGTTCTCATGACATGGCATTATGGCTGCTCATTATGAAAAGAGGTTTTAAGGCATATGGACTGCAAAAAACATTAGCCAACTACCGTTTAGTTTCAACATCTAACACAGCAAAAAAATGGAAAGCAGCCAAAGATGTTTGGAAAGTTTATAGAGAAATTGAGCATATAAATCCAATTTATTCTACAATATGTTTCGTGGGATATGCAATAAACGCAATAATAAAGCGTTTATAAATAAAAACATCATATTTCACAAAATGATTATTAAATACATCTTCGATAGAGTAACAGCTATTATCGGACTCATTTTACTTAGTCCAATATTGCTTACAACGTGGATTCTTATCCGCATTAAAATGCCTGACGGACCAGCTATCTTTACTCAAAAGAGAGTTGGAAAAGATGGTAAGTTGTTTACGATGTACAAGTTCCGTTCCATGTCCCAAAAACATGGAGGATCTTCTGTATCCGTAGCAGGTGAAAGCCGTATCACTCCTCTTGGAGCGAAACTAAGAAAATATAAGATAGATGAACTGCCTGAACTTTGGAATGTACTGATTGGGGATATGAGTTTCGTTGGACCTCGACCAGACGTACCAGGATACGCAGATAACTTAAAAGGTGAAGATAGAGAAATCCTAAAACTTCGCCCAGGTATTACAGGACCTGCCAGTTTGAAATATAGAGACGAAGAGGAATTGCTTGCTAAGCAAGCCAATCCACAGGAATATAACGACAACGTTATTTATCCTGACAAAGTTAAAATAAATTTCTATTACCTTCACCACTATAGTTTTATCATGGACATAAAAATGATTATTGCTACAGTAACAGGAAAGAGGATTTCATACAATAAAGAATTAATATAGAAGAACACCATCTATAACTGATGTTCACGACTCTAAAATATTTTAAACAATGGAGAACAGAAAGAGAATTTACTTGTGTCTTGCTCATATGAGTGGCAATGAAATGAAATACATCCAAGAAGCTTTCGATACCAATTGGGTTGTTCCATTAGGACCGAATGTCAATGGTTTTGAGAATGATTTGGAGAACTTTGTAGGACAAGACAAGAAGATTGTTGCATTAAGTGCAGGTACAGCCGCTGTACACCTTGCCCTGCTAGACTGTGATGTGAAAGCAGGAGATGAAGTTATGGTACAGTCTTTCACATTCTGCGCATCAAGCAACCCTATTAAATATCTGGGTGCGAAACCTGTTTTCGTGGATAGTGAAAAAGAGACATGGAATATGGATCCTCAGCTTCTAGACCAAGCTATTGCTGACAGAATAGAAAAGACAGGTAAAAAGCCTAAAGCCATCATCGTTGTTTATCTATATGGTATGCCTGCAAAGATTGACGAAATATTGCAGGTTGCTAACAAATACGACATTCCACTTATAGAGGATGCAGCAGAAGGTCTTGGCTCCCGTTATAAAGAACAAGTGTGTGGAACATTTGGCAGATATGGCGTATTAAGTTTCAACGGAAATAAAATGATTACGACAAGTGGTGGTGGTGCCTTAATATGCCCAGACGCCGAAAGCCAGAGTCGCATTATGTTCTATGCAACCCAAGCAAGAGAGTCATATCCATACTACCAACATGAGCACATTGGTTACAATTACCGTCTTAGCAACGTTTGTGCGGGAATAGGACGAGGTCAAATGACTGTACTAAACGACCATATAGCGCATCACAAACACGTACATGACCTATATACAAGATTATTGGCAAATGTCAAGGGCATCACCGTACATAGCAACCCAACACCTGATTTTGACTCAAATTTTTGGCTCAATACGATTCTGTTAGATGAAGGAGTTAAGATTAAAGGCGAAGAAAAGGCATATAGTCAGGTCATTACGGGCGCTGTAGGAGGTGCAGCTGGCGTTACACACAGTGCAAAAAGCGCACATACATCATTGGAGCCAAACAAGAATGTTGAAGCTTTACGAATAGCACTGGATCAAGCATCTATTGAGGCACGCCCGTTATGGAAGCCTATGCATTGTCAACCCGTTTATGCAGACTGTACATCATATACAAATGGTGTCAGTGAAGATTTGTTCCTTAAAGGTCTCTGCTTGCCTAGTGGTCCATGCGTTTCTGAAGAAGATGTACACTATATCACTGACACGATAAAAGAAAACATTATAACAAAATAATGTTCATTTAAACAACCTGTTTTAAAAGTTCAAGAAAATGAAGTTTTTCAATAGACTATCAAATTGGTATTTCTCCAGAAAATCACTACCATACTGGTGTATTTTCTGGATAGACTGTGCTGTGATATTTATTTCTTACCTATTTATATATCAACAGATTAACAGTGGAGCAAAAGCGTTGGGCATATTAGGACAACTTTCTATGTTCTTTGCTATATTCACGTTGTTCCATGCCATTGGTTTTAGGATATTCCACACATACGACGGTATCCTCAGATACTCATCGTTTATTGATTTGCAAAGAGTATTCTATGCTGTTACTTTTGGTGCGGTACTGTCTGCCATAACGAAAAACATGTTGCTTAGTACTCATTTCTTCCCAGGGGTAGAAATTGAATACCGCAATATTGTACTTGGAGCTCTCATTTCCACTTTAGTCTTGTGGGCTATCAGAGTGATTGCTAAGACTATCTTTGATGTCTCTCTCTCAGATTACAACATTAAACATGCATTTATCTACGGCGTGAAAGAAGGTGGCATCGGTCTCGCCAAGCAAATCAAAAACAGTAAACCCATGAAATTTAAACTCATGGGCTTTATCTCTGATGACACAAAAATAAAGCACCATCACCTGATGGGAACCAAAGTGTATGCTCCAGACCTGAATACCATCAGGAAAATGAGAAATAACAATATCTCTACCCTATTAATTTCTCCTGGTGCCATCAACGTTTTTCGCGCAAATAAAGACTTCCAGGATGCACTCCTTGCAGAAGGTATACATATTTACATGCCTACAACACAGGAATGGAATAGAAACCAACAGCAACAACTCAAGGAGGTAAGCATAGAAGATTTACTTCCTAGAGATGAAATCAGCATCGATATGGAAAGCGTGGGTTCTATGCTTCATGGCAAACGCATATTGATTACAGGTTCTGCTGGAAGTATCGGAAGCGAAATGGTAAGACAAATAGCCAAGTACAGTCCTGCGGAATTAATTCTGATAGATAGTGCAGAGACCCCGCAGCACGATATACGATTGATGATGGCGAAGCAATTCCCTGATATTAAAGCTGAAACCATCGTCACCACTATCTGTAGCAAGTCCAGAATGGAACATATCTTCAAAACTTACCTGCCTGACTATGTTTTCCATGCTGCTGCATATAAACATGTTCCTATGATGGAGAACAATCCATGTGAGAGCATTCAAAACAATGTTTATGGTACTAAAATACTAGCTGACCTTGCTGTCAAATATGGAGTTAAGAAATTTGTTATGATTTCAACAGACAAAGCTGTCAACCCAACCAATGTCATGGGATGTTCTAAACGAATCTGTGAAATCTATGTACAGAGTCTCAACAAAGCAATAGAGAAAGGTATAATCAATGGAAAAACCCAATTCGTTACCACACGTTTTGGCAATGTACTGGGTTCTAATGGTTCTGTTATACCTTTATTCAAAAAACAAATTAAAGCTGGTGGTCCTGTCACTGTTACAGACCCACGTATCATCCGCTACTTCATGCTCATTCCAGAAGCTTGCAAACTAGTTCTGGAAGCAGGAACAAAAGGTAACGGCGGGGAAATATTTGTTTTCGACATGGGCAAACCTGTCAACATTGCCGACATGGCACAGAGAATGATCAACCTCAGTGGAGCAAAGAACGTTGAAATCAAATACACTGGACTGAGAGCAGGCGAAAAGCTTTACGAGGAAGTGCTTAATGAGAAGGAATCAACCAAGCCGTCGTTCCATGACAAAATAAGAATCGCTGAAGTACGTGAATACGATTATACTGAAGTATCTAAGCAAATCGACAACTTGATAGAAAAAAGCAAGTTATACGATGAAATGCTCACAGTAAAGATAATGAAGGAAATCGTTCCAGAGTACAAGAGCAATAATTCGATTTACGAGAAGCTCGACAAATAAGCACTTTCACGTTCGTAATAAATGAAAAAATAACTGATGGAAAATAAACAATATAAAGACAACATGAATAAGACGGAGCAAATTATAAAGCGCTCCGTCGATTTCGTCATCGCTGCATGTTGTCTGATATTCTTCTCTCCTTTAGCCATAGCGTGTGCTATTGCTATCCGATTAGAGGATGGGCTACCTGTAATCTACCGTCAAGAGCGCATAGGTCTACATGGCAAGCCATTCTTTATCTATAAATTTCGTTCCATGAAGATTGATGCAGAAAAAGATGGTCCTGATCTTCTTGAGATAAAAGGTGATCCAAGGCTCACTAAAGTTGGACGTTTTTTAAGAATGCATCACCTCGATGAACTTCCTCAACTTTGGAACGTTTTTAAAGGAGACATGGCATTTGTAGGTCCGCGCCCTGAACGCAAATTCTATATCGATCAGATTATGGAGCATGATCCTCGATATACTTATCTGTATCAGATTCGTCCAGGAGTAACTTCTTACGCTACCTTATATAATGGATATACGGATACGATGCCGAAGATGTTGAGAAGACTGAGTCTTGACCTCTTCTACCTGGAGCACCGCTCATGGTGGTTTGATTCGAAGATTTTGGTTAAAACCTTTATCAATATTGTATTTGGAAAAAAGTTCTAGCCATATTGTTCTTTCTTCCCCTCTTATTGCCTAACTATGGCACAATATTGCCCTTTACAGAGGCAACATTTTGCCATTGCAGGGCGTGTGTGAGAGGTGAATGGTTGGCTCCACCCTTCACCTCATATAAACACCTAGCTATTAGATATTTATTTCCGATTGATGAAGGGTGAAGTTTTTTTGAAAGTAGCTTTTTATCCACCTACTATGGGGTTAGCCTATGACTTCCGTTTCAAGAGAAACTAGAACTTTTTAAAATACAATCTTAAATCTTTTGTACGAAGAATCATTTTATTACCATTCAATTTCTCCTTATAATATGACTCTACCAAGTTGTTAATTCCACATTGACGAAGAGTTTCATTGATTTCTGTGATGGGAATATCCCCACCATTCTCTACATCTTGATGCCCATGATTCTTATAGGGAGAAGAAAGTATAAGACTATCGGAAGTCTGACTGAAACGGAAATTAAAACTTTCTCCCTTGTAATTATTCACTGTCAGCAACTTATGCTGTACACCCCAGAACACCCGCTGATTGCTATAGTCACATCTGCCCCCTGTGGCCAGTGTATCAACACTCTCCAAATGCCAGAATCCATCAAGATCGCCATTATCACTGCTATCTACTTCGCAAGAATTCAACAATGCACTACCCAGCATCAACATCAGCAAAAAACAAACATATTTCATATTCTTAATCATATCTTTATGCATCTTTGGTTAAACTAATCATTTTAACAACCCCTTCTTGGATATGGTTAATTGGAATCCCGCATTGTGTCCCAACATCAGACTACTTCCAAAATCCATTCCATAACCAGCCTTGACACACCAGCCATGATTAAAATCATACTGCGATTCCAACAAGAAACTCACATTGTGATGCTCCTTCGTAAAAGGCTCCTGATAAGTACCCCAACCTTTCTGATACGTAGCCAAAGCTCGGTATCCCAATCGTTTTGCCGGGTGGCCGTCAAATCCTAAATGGTAAGCTATGAAACGATTATCCTTTACATAAATTCTACCATCCGTATTATATATAGGTGAACGGAAAAGAGGATTGCCGATTACTTGACCCCAATGTTGCCAACCATTGTAAATACCGTGGTTATAATAATTATCCATACCTGCTATATGGTCAGGAATATTCATTGTATGGTCGTGATAGATTGGTCCACTCTGATATTTCGTATAAAGGTATTCAAAGACTACATTTTGCAACCAATGTGTATTCTTTAAATTCAACTCTATTCCCCACAACATGTCCTTTAAATCATAACGGAAGAAACGGAACTTCTCTTTTTTCGTCCAGTTAGATTGTTCACCATAACCATCATAATCCAGAAGGAACATTTGGCTATGATCTTCAAAGAAATGATCCAAATAGGCATGAAGCGCCCATTTCTTGGCATTATAGTTAACGCGCATAACCCAAGAACCCAACTGATTGCCTGCTATATTTGGGTATTTCTCGCCATCAGTAGCATCGGAACCACCTGGAATAAACGCATGCCAAAATCCATTCAAACCCTTTTCTGTAGGTATCTGCACCTTTACACCATTATCCAGCCGATAGAGATTTCCTCCAAACTCAGCGCCCATTTCCAAACCTAGTTCTACACTCCAAGGACTGTTTTTCCTCTGATTTTCTATCTTAAGATAACCCGCCTTGCTATGATAAAGGACATGATCGGCATATTTGGATTGACAAGAAGTAAATTCGTGCTGCCAATGATCATCGGTCATTATTCCATAAGAGACATGACCTTTGAACTGCAACCAACCTTTCAGGAAAGGAAGCGTGATATATTCTGGTAAAGCGAATCGGACTTGAGGTATTGGACGGGCATTAATACCTAATGCCTGACTGCCGCTTGATAAAGTCTGATTCTTTAATTCCATAGGAAATTCCTTAGATCCTATAGTCATTGTTCCATGAAGCCAGCGAACCTCGGCAAAAGCTTGCTGGACAATAAAATGACTTGTATAATTAACCGGAACAGCAATATCCAAGCCATAACCTACAGCCCAGCGACGGGCTGAATCTGATTCCATAGGACGAACCAGGCTTCCACGTAAATAGCCATTGCATTCTTCCAGAGAGCTGAGTCCATGCTTATTTGCATTAAGCCATAATGGAGTTTTACCTTTAGAGAAAGTTCCCTGCATTTCAGCTTTCCACTCAATATTGCTAGAAAGATTCATCTTACTTACACCCTCACCTTTCTGTTCTACATTCTGCGCATACACTACAGGAGAAAAGAAGGACAAAACTGCAAGAAATGGTTTAATATTCTTCATTTTGATTACTTTTTTATATGATAAAAATTCCACTCACTTCTATTATATCTATTTGATAAACGATTTCTTTTGCCTTTTATCATATCTATTCATTAAACAGTAAAAATTGTCGTAAAAGACTATAGAAGTTGTTGAAAAAGACCGTAAGTTTCACCGATATAGATAATATCTGAAACCGCACAAAAGCTGTTGTGCGCTTGCATAGCAGCTGATAAGCACACGCATAACAAGTGATGTGCAAGCGTATAACTCCTGCTATGCAGTGACCGAAATCATTTTGGGCTGCCTAAAAAATCGCCTCACCGATAATTCGGCAAGGCGATAATAAAGTTTATATCATCCTATGTGATTACTTGCTCTCTTCCTCAGCCTTCTTGGTCTCAGGTGCATTAGGACCATAGTAACCATAGTAAGCCTGGTAGCGAGTGTAACCCCAGTTAGCCTGTGCCTTCTCAGGATCGAGTTCCTTAGCCTTATCAAGAATCTTGATAGCCTCCTGATAAACCACCTTACGACCCTGAACAGCCTGGATTTCACCAGCCTTGCTGTTATAGCAAGCACCAAGATATGTCATAACAACAACATTGTCTGGCTTTGCCTCGAGAGCCTGCTTGAGGCACTTGATAGCGTTGTTAGCATCATTCTTCTGGATATACATCATACCCTTGTTGGCAAGAGCTACGAAGTTCTTAGGATCCTTAGCGATAGCTGCATCCAAAAGCTCAGTCTGCTCTTTCTCCATCTTCAAGGCAGAATACATAGAGTTCAAGCCATCGAGCATTACATCATTAGATGGATCCTTGGCATAGAGATCCTTCAACTTGTTAACGTAGTTCAAAGAGTCTTCCTTAGTCTTCAAACCATCCTTCATTACATAAAGCTTGAGGTTAAGAGCATCCTTAGCCTCTTTTTCGCTTGTCATGGCGATGTCGCAATACTTCTCGCAACGAGCAGCATCCTTAGCCTGATAAGCATAGCGAGCTGCGAAGAGAGCAACCTGGCCGATGTATTCCTTCTCAGCTTCCTTCTGCTTTGCATCAACTGATGCGAAGAGAGGCTCTGAATCTGTATCGAGGAATGCACCCCAATACTTCAATACTTCATCAGCCTTATTGTTCTGAGCTGCAGTCTGACCAGCATTTACAAGCTGCTGACGAGCACCCCAAACACGATTAGCATTGCCATTGAACTTAGGAGCAACCTTACCCTTTGCATTTGGCAACTGGTCATACTTATAGCATTCGATAGCATTCATCAATGCATTGTAAGCACCCTCGTTCATTACGTTCTCATCAACAGGATCATTCTTCTTCATGAGCTGATTAGTCTGCTGAATAGTCTGCTGTTCGTTGAAAACCTTCATACCAAGGTCTACCAACTTGTTGTAAGCCTTAGCCTTCTCTGCATCATTAGCAAACTGACCCAAGTTCTGCTTTACCAAAGCCTCAGCCTCAGCATAAGTCTTTGCCTTCATGACAGCCTTGAGTGCATCACTGTCACCTGCGAATGCTGATGTGGCACCCAGTACCAACATAGCAGCTACGATTAACTTTTTCATTTTGTTTAAAGTTTAAAAAGTTGAAATTTATAAATTCTTTACGCTTCGTCTATATGAAGATATGAACGAGTGTTCAGGTTGTTACTCCTGAACGTTCTCGTCATCTTGATTCTCCAACTCAGCTTCTGCCTCAGCTGCTTCTTCAGCAGTCTTGGCACCTACTGTATCGTTTTCTATTTCCTCGCTCTTCTTTGCCCAGGCAGAACGGCTCTCCTCTTCTACCGAAGCTTCGAGTTCAGAACTCATCACCTTACATACGCTGGCAATGACATCATTCTTCTTAGCCAGATTGATGAGGCGAACACCCTGAGTTGCACGGCCCATAATACGGCAATCGGCAACGGCAAGACGAATCACAATACCACTCTGATTGATGATCATGAGGTCGTTATCATCGGTTACGTTCTTGATAGCTACCAGACGACCGGTCTTTTCTGTAATGTTAAGAGTCTTCACACCCTTACCGCCACGGTTGGTTACACGGTAATCTACTACGTCAGAACGCTTACCATAACCCTGCTCGCTGACAACCATCACGGTTTCCTTCTCAGGATCATTGACTACAATCATACCAATCAAGGCATCATCACCCTCATCGAGACGCATACCGCGAACACCGGTAGAAGTACGTCCCATGGTACGGATCTGATTCTCATCGAAACGAACGGCACGACCGTTTCTGTTGGCAAGAATCAACTCGTTATGACCATTTGTCAAACGAACATCTACCACCTCATCACCCTCAACGATGTTGATAGCAATCACACCGTTAGTACGTGGGCGTGAATATGCCTCGAGACATGTTTTCTTTACTGTACCATTCTTGGTAGCAAAGACAATATAGTGATTATTGATAAATTCGGCATCATTCAAGCCTCTCAGGCGAAGGAATGCATTTACCTGATCATCATTCTCGATATTGAGGAGGTTCTGGATAGCACGACCCTTAGAATTGCGGTCGCCCTCAGGAATCTCATAGCACTTGAGCCAGTAGCAACGTCCCTTCTTGGTGAAGAACAGCATGGTCTGGTGCATAGTTGCAGGATAGATATACTCAGTGAAGTCCTTATCACGGGTACGTGCACCCTTAGAACCTACACCTCCACGAGCCTGTTCACGGAACTCTGACAATGGAGTACGCTTGATATAACCAAGGTGACTCACGGTAATAACCACAGGATCATTTGGATAGAAATCCTCTGGATTGAACTCATGATCATCTGGCTTAATCATGGTACGGCGAGCGTCACCATACTTCTCCTTCACCTCATTGAGTTCATCCTTCATTACCTTCTTGCAAAGCTCAGGATCGTTCAAGATCTGATTCAAGTAGTCGATGGTCTTCATCAACTCATTGAACTCGTTATGCAACTGTTCCAGACGCAAGCCTGTCAACTGACTGAGTCGCATATCAACGATTGCCTTACTCTGCAGTTCATCCAGTTCAAAACGATTCTCCAAGTTGCGCTGAGCATCAGATGGAGTCTTGCTGGCACGAATGATATGTACTACCTCATCAATATTATCACAAGCGATAATCAGACCTTCAAGAATATGAGCACGCTCCTGTGCCTTCTTCAACTCGAACTGAGTACGACGGATTGTTACATCATGACGATGGTCAACAAAGTACTTCACGCATTCCTTCAAGCTCAAGAGACGTGGACGGCCATTAACAAGAGCAATGCAATTCACTGAGAATGAACTCTGAAGAGCTGTCAGCTTAAAGAGTTTGTTCAGAAGAACATTAGCATTGGCATCACGCTTCACATCAACAACGATACGCATACCCTGACGGCCAGACTCATCGTTTACGTTAGCGATGCCATCTACTCTGCCTTCCTTGGCAAGGTCAGCAATAGCCATCACGAGCTGCTCCTTGTTAACGCCATAAGGAATCTCGGTGATAACAATCTTGTCATGGTTTTCACTACTTTCAATCTCGGCAGTGGCACGAACCACGATTCTGCCTCGACCCGTTTCGTATGCATCCTTCACTCCCTGGATACCATAGATGGTAGCACCGGTTGGGAAGTCAGGAGCAGGGATATACTGCATCAATCCGTCGGTGTCGATGTCAGGATTATCGATATATGCACAGCAACCGTCAATTACCTCACCCAGGTTGTGGGTAGGTATATTGGTAGCCATACCTACTGCAATACCGTTACCACCATTTACCAGAAGATTAGGAATCTTGGTAGGCATCACGGTAGGTTCCTGCAGGGTATCATCGAAGTTGTTGGTCATATCAACCGTTTCCTTGTCAAGGTCATCCATGATATGCTCACCCATCTTGGAGAGGCGGCACTCTGTATAACGCATGGCAGCAGGAGAGTCACCGTCAACAGAACCGAAGTTACCCTGTCCGTCAATCAAGGTATAACGCATGTTCCACTCCTGTCCCATACGCACCAGAGCGCCGTAAACAGAAAAGTCACCGTGAGGGTGATACTTACCGAGCACCTCACCAACGACACGCGCACATTTCTTATAAGGTTTGTCACTGGTGTTTCCAATGCCGAGCATACCGTAAAGAATACGGCGGTGCACAGGCTTGAAACCATCGCGTACATCAGGGAGGGCACGAGCCACGATAACTGACATCGAATAATCGATGTAGCTCGACTTCATCTCCTCCTCAATGTTGATTTTCATGATTCTATCATGATCCATTGTCTGATTTTCGTCCATTTCTTATATTTATGTTTATGTATTTTTATTACCATGATTTTAATGGAAAATCGCTCAGAAGGGCATTTATTTGCGTTCTAAGCCGTTTTGCCTCTCCAAAAATCTCGACAAAGATACGAAAAAATATCCATATCCAAACGCTTTATATGCAAAAAAAATGAATCTTTTAGCATTATTTGTCTTTTGAGGAAGAAAAAAAGTTGGCTGGAGGTTTGTTAATACCAAAATAATTTGTAACTTTGCACTACTTTATTAAGAAAGGAATATAGAATATGCAAAATCCATTTGAACATATACAGAAGATTCTAGCACAGTGTGGTGAGAATGTAGCTCGCCGCCATGGCAACAAGATTACGATAGAACATCTAATCCTGGAATTTGTGCAAAAGAACAAAGAGATTAACTACATATTGGAGACAGGATTTAGGGTCGATATCAACGTTCTTGAAAATTCACTCAATCAAGAAATTGCGAAAGCGCCAAATTCCAACTCTGAAGAATCAGAACAGGGGGTTCCTTCCTTGGATGCGACTGCTTCCGAGCTGATGCGCAATGCCATAAAGGAAGCTTATATCTGCGATAATTCACCTTATGTAGAACCTAAGCATGTGCTTCTGGCTCTGCTCAAACAGAACAACAGTTCTATTTCCAATTTGCTTTCCGACAATGGAATCACATACGATAGTCTCAGAGAGTATCTGAAAAGCCTGAACAGAAAAGCCGATGATGAAGCAGAGCACCAGACAGAAGAGATTGCTGAGGCTGAAGATGCAGAAATGGAAACAGATGAGATTACAGAAGCTGACATTGAGGAAACTCATGATGAAAGTGACTTGGCTGTACAGGAAAATAACGAGAATGACGAAACAGAACCAGAAGAAGATATGGAACAGATAAGCAAACGTCCGAAAGCTAACCTCCTGGATTCTGACGATGAGCCTTTGGACCTCAACACCAATCCTGAAGACAATAAGAAAACAGCTAAGAAAGAGGGAAAAAAGGCTAAGACAAACACTCCTTTCATTGACAAATATGGCCATGATTTAACTCAGGACGCAGCAAAGGGAATTCTCGACCCAATGGTAGGAAGAGAAAACGAGGTGCAGAGAGTGATGGAGATTCTGGGACGCCGCAAGAAGAACAATCCTGTTCTCATTGGTGAACCAGGTGTGGGTAAGAGTGCAATCGTTGAAGGTTTAGCTCAACTCATCAAGAACCACCAGTCTGCCCCACTCCTCTTTGACAAGCGTGTCATCAGCCTGGATCTAACAGGTCTTGTTGCTGGCACCAAATATCGCGGTTCTTTCGAAGAACGTATCAAGGGAATCGTGAACGAACTGGAGACGCACCCGGAAATCATCCTGTTCATCGATGAAATTCATACACTCATTGGTGCCGGAGGAGCAGAAGGTGCCATGGACGCAGCCAACATCCTGAAACCGGCTCTGGCTCGTGGAGTAATACAATGCATCGGCGCAACAACACTGGACGAATATCGCAAGAGTATTGAGAAAGACGGTGCACTGGAACGACGATTCCAAAAGATAATCATCAATCCGACAACACCGGAGGAGACACTGCGGATACTTCATAACATCAAGGGTACCTATGAGAAATTCCATGAGGTTACCTATAGTGATGAAGCGTTGGAAACATGTGTTAAGCTGACCGACAGATATATTACAGACCGTTTCTTCCCAGATAAGGCTATAGACATTCTTGACGAGGTTGGCTCGCGCGTACATCTTAAGAATGCAAGCATTCCTGATGATATTTTGGAATTGGAGCACAACCTGGAAGTATTGGTTACAAATAAGCAAAATGCCGTAGTAAATCAAAACTACGAATTGGCAGCAGCATATCGTGACCAGCAAGCCCAAATGGAGAAGATGTTGGCACGTGCCAGAGAGAAATGGCAAAACGGAGAAAACGACAGTCACCGTACACCGGTAAAAGTAGACGACATTACTGCCGTGGTGAGTAAAATGACTGGCGTTCCGGTACAACGTATGGCTGAGGCCGAGAATAACCGACTCTTGAAGATGGCCGATAAATTGAAGAGCAAGGTTATCGCACAAGATAATGCCGTAGACAAGATTGTAAAAGCAATACAGCGCAATCGAATGGGCTTGAGAGATCCTAATCACCCTATTGGTGTATTTATGTTCCTAGGTCCTACAGGTGTCGGAAAGACATACCTGGCAAAAAAACTTGCAGAAGAAGTTTACGGAGATTCCAGTGCTCTGATCCGCATCGACATGAGCGAATACGCTGATGATTTCAACTCATCCAGACTGGTAGGTGCACCTCCAGGATACGTAGGATACAATGAAGGTGGACAACTGACCGAAAAGGTTAGACGCAAACCTTACAGCATCGTCTTGCTCGATGAGATTGAGAAAGCTAGCGGCAAGATTTTCAACATGCTTCTGCAGGTACTTGACGAAGGTAGACTCACAGATGGCAACGGCCGTCTCATCGATTTCCGCAATACCATCATCATTATGACTTCGAATGCAGGAACCCGTCAGTTAAAAGAGTTCGGTAAAGGTGTCGGCTTCAAGTCTGGAAGAATAGGAAATGTAGCCAACATGTCAGACACAGATAAGGAATACGCCCGCAATGTGATACAGAAGAGCCTGAGCAAGCAGTTTGCACCTGAATTTCTGAATCGTCTTGACGAGATCATCACCTTCGACCAGCTCGACATCAATGCCATCAAGCGAATCATTGACCTGGAACTCAGTTCGCTCATCAAGCGCATCAACGATATGGGTTATGGCTTCCAGATTACAGAAAAGGCAAAACAGCTGGTTGCAGAGAAGGGATATGATGTACAATTTGGTGCTCGTCCATTGAAGCGCGCCATCCAAACTTATATAGAAGATGGAATCTGCGAATTGCTGATGCAGGGTAAATTGAAAAAGGGAAGCATCATCAATGTCGGAAAATGCCCAGGTAAGGACGAGTTGACTTTCAAATAAAAAAATGAAGAGTCAATAACACTTCATTAAAAATATAAAGCGAAGCCCCTGTGCCTGCAAAGAGCACAGGGGCTTTACTTTTCATGTAAATTCTACAAGCTATTATTAAGCGCCATCAAGGCAAGTACAGCTTCATTGTATTCATTGATAATATCGGCTTGTTTCATTCTCATATCGATTGCCTCCTTTAAGGCATTCACATATTCCACATAATTGATTTCACCATTCTCATATTCCGTGGTACTCAGACGAACTATCTCATTGGCTTTATCAATATTCTCACCATTGTAATATTGCAACTTCTTCGTGGCATTCTGTAAACGGTTATACCCCAACCGGTAATCACGTTCTTTCTCGCGGCGTTCCTGCTGCATATTCAGCTCTGCCAGCTCCCGGTCTTTCCTTGCGGCCTTCACCTTGGCCTTGGTGGCACCATAAAAAAGAGGTACCCCCACACCAATTTCAAAGCCAAAGAAATTACCTTCTGTAAAACGCTGACGGTCGATATGATATGGATCCCAGCTGGAAATCAGCAACTGCGAACGCAAAGCCAGAGAAAGCGAAGGCGCATAACCGGTCTTTGCACTTTTTATCTCCTGGTCGAGTGCCTTCAAACGATCCTGCTGATACTGGGCATCAGCCGTCTGCTGGTAATTAAACGAACTACTGATAGATGAATCCAATATGATAAGATGAGACTCTGACGGCAATATAGGCTGGTCAGAATTCAGAAGATTCATCAAAATCATCTGCAGATTCTCTGCCTCCGACTTCACATTTCTCATCTCCACCTGATTCTCATCACGCAGACGCTCTGAGGTTAGTACCTCCAACTGTCGGGTTTCTCCCGCCTTGTATCGTTTGCCGGCAATATCACAATAACGATTCAGTATAGAATCAAGACGTTGAAGAATACTCAGACGATAGGTCTGATACAGCATCGCATAGTAAGTAGAAGCAATTTCCTGCTTCAACTGTTGCCTGGACACATTCAATCTGCTTTTTTCCGCCTGCGTCTCTGCTTTCAACTGTTTCTTCCTAGCTGCATAGACAGTTGGAAAATCAATGCTCTGAGAGAAGGTAAGTCCATTATCAGTATCACCGCTCGAAGCAGGATTCTGAGAGAAAGCCACCTCGGTTTTATCTACATCCCAAGCTGTTCCTTCCATTACCTTGGCACGTTCTATCGTTTTTCTTCCTGCCTGGAGCAAAACATTCTGCTGTTCAGCCAAATCAAAGCATTGCTGCAAAGTCATTTTCTTACCAGGCAGACTCGCATCAAAAAGCTGGGCATGAACTGTACCTGGCAACAACAATATGATGGCAGAAAACAGTACCTTTCTAAATATTTCTATATACTTCATCATTATAAATTATTTTTTAGTAAAAGTCTTGTAGATGGCTGGCAACACAAGCAATGTGAGCAACGTACTCGTTATCAAACCACCTATCACAACTGTAGCCAACGGACGCTGCACCTCAGCACCATCACCCTGCGAAAGTGCCATTGGCAAGAAGCCCATAGAAGCAACAAGAGCTGTCATTAAGACAGGGCGCAAACGAACCATACAACTCTTGATGATGCGATGATGAATCACTTCAGAGAGATTGGCAGAAGTGTTATCAAGCGAAGCCTTCTCTTCACGCTGCATCTGATTCATCTGTCCGATGAGTACAATGCCATTGAGAACTGCCACACCAAAAAGAGCAATGAATCCAACACCAGCCGAAATACTAAACGGCATACCCCTGAACCATAAAGCCCATACACCACCGATTGCAGCCAAAGGAATGGCAGAGAACACAAAGAGCGACTCACGAACATTCTTGACCGTAGCATAGAGCAGCAGCAAAATAACGACAAGCGCTATCGGTATTACGACCATCAGACGCTGGGTTGCACTCTGCAGGTTTTCAAATTCGCCACCATAATTATAATAGTAGCCATCCGGCAGCTTCAACTTTTCATCGAGAATCTCCTGTATATCTTCAACGGTACTCTGCACATCTCTGCCCTTCACGTTGAATCCTACATAGATGCGACGGGCTCCATTTTCATGAGACACCTGTGCCGGAGCTGGCTCATACACGATATCCGCAACCTGAGAAAGAGGAATCTTAGAACCATCAGCCAATGGAATACTCAATTCCTGCAGGGACTCTGCATTACGCTGAGAAGGATCCATACGAAGCACAATATCAAACTTCTTGTCACCTTCATAAAGTGCGCCAGATACAGCTCCGGCAAAGGTGGTTTCCAAGACCTGATTGATTTCATCTACGCTCACTCCATAAGAAGCCATGCGTTCATGATTGTATTTCACCTGAATCTGAGGCAAACCCGATACTTCCTCTACAAAAATGCCACTCACACCCGGTACACGCTCTATCATCTTCTTCACCTTACCGGCTTCAGAAATCAAGACATCAAGATCCTCACCGAAGATTTTGATAGCCACGTCCTGCTTGATACCCGTCAGCAACTCATTGTTACGCATCTGTATAGGTTGCGAAATCTCAGCTTCCAAACCAGGAATCGCCTTCAAAGTTTCCTCCATCTTCTCCATCAACTCCGGAGTAGTTTCTGCAGACGTCCATTCTGCCTTCGGTTTGAGGGCAATCATGATATCAGCTCGTTCTACAGGCATCGGGTCTGTAGGAATCTCTGCACTACCAATGCGGCTCACCACCTGTTTGACTTCCGGATACTGCGCCTTCAGCAGCTTTTCTGCCTTGGTACAGCTCTCTACCATCTGAGAGAGCGAAGTACCTTGTGACATACTCATCTCTACAGCGAAATCACCTTCTTCCAAACTAGGAATAAACTCACCTCCAAGGAATTTGAAACCAACGATACTCACACAGAACAATCCGATAGCGGCAGTAATGACATCTTTATTGCGAGCCAGCGCCCAGTCGAGAACCGGCCGATACCACCCCTGGAGCTTCTCTATCATCTTGTCAGAGAATGTCTTTCGGTTATGTACTTTACGACTCAACAACAGTGAGCTGAGCATTGGCACATAAGTAAGCGAAAGAATGAAAGCACCAAGAATGGCGAAGAAAACAGTCAGCGCCATCGGACGGAACATCTTGCCTTCAATCCCCACCAAGGTCATCAGCGGAATATACACTATCATAATCATGATTTCACCGAACGCAGCACTCTGACGGATGCGAGAAGCAGAAAAATGCACCTCTTCATCCATCTGACTCTGGGTAAGGGCAAATGGAATATTCTGTCCGCCATTCTGACTTTGAGCCAGATAAGCTGCCCTCACTTCGGGCTGTGAAAAATGACCTGTATTAATATGTGTAACTACCGCCTCAACAATGATAACGGCTGAATCCACTATCATTCCAAAATCGATAGCTCCGAGCGACATCAGATTGCCATCAATACCGAAAGTCTTCATCATACCGAAGGCAAAGAGCATACTGAGCGGAATCACGCTGGCAACCACCAAACCTGCACGCCAATTACCCAAAAAGATAACCAGCACAAAGATAACAATGAGTCCACCCTCAATAAGGTTTCTGGCGATGGTACCCTCTACTCTATCCACCAGGTTGGTACGGTCAATGAACGGCTCTATCACAACGCCTTCAGGCAGCGATTTCTGAATCTGCTGAATGCGCTCCTTCACATTCCGACTTACTTCCTGAAAGTTTTCACCCTTCAGCATGATGGCAATACCAGCTACGACTTCACCTTCTCCATTGCGGGTAACAGCACCAAACCGGGTAGCATGCCCCAATTGAACCTTTGCCACATCGCCCACCTTTACAGGTGTACCACCAACAGTCTTCACCGTAATATTGGCAATATCCTTCAGGCTCTTGACGGTTCCGATTCCTCGGATATAATATTGGTTGGCATTTTCTTCGATATAGCTTCCACCGGTATTGGCATTGTTCTTTTCTAGCGCATCAAACACTTCGCTAACGGTAATATTGTTGGCATTCAGCTGGTCTGTATTCACTGCCACCTCATATTGCTTCACATAACCGCCCCAACCACTCACTTCAGCAACACCGGGAGTTCCCGAAAGCTGCTTTCTTACTATCCAGTCCTGCAAAGTTCGCAATTGGGTAAGAGAGTACTTATGCTCATATCCATCCTTGGCTCTTACCGTATAATGGTAGATTTCACCCAATCCGGTAGCAATCGGTCCCATTTCAGTATCAGTATTCTTTGGCAACTCTTTCTCTACCTGAGCCAGTACTTGACTCACCTGCGAACGAGCCCAATAGATATCTGCTTGATCATCAAACACCAAGGTGATGACGGAGAGACCGCTACGGGAAATACTTCTACGTTCCTGAAGCCTAGGAATATTGGCGAGCGCCATTTCCACAGGAGTGGTAACATATTGTTCCACTTCCTGCGCTCCGAGAGAAGGGGCTTGGGTTATCACTTGTACCTGATTATCGGTAATATCAGGAGTAGAATCGAAAGGAAGATGAACAAGCGACCAGATGCCCCATACCATTAGGGCTATAGAGAGAACTCCAATCACCAGCTTATGGCGAATGGAATAAGTAATCAATTTCTGAAACATAAGCTTTAATCTAAATTCGTTTACTGTCAATTAATGAATCATCAACTAAAGCTTAGTGGGCATGTTCACCATGTTCTCCTGTAAGCGATGCAAGATAAAACGCATTGTCGGTAACTATCTTCTTGCCAGCCTTCAGATGGTCGCAAAGCTTCACTTCTGTAAATCCACCGCCTGTAACGCCAGTGCTAACCTCATGTCGGGAGAAACTATACTCACCCTTCTTTGGTTCTCCATTGAGAGCAAAGACGTACTGCTTACCATCGGTAGAAACAATTGCTTCAGAAGGCAAGGCAAGACATCGCTGTGAACCAGTAGCAATCTGTCCACTCACATACATACCATCAAAGAGCTTGATATGATTGATACGACTTGTTTTCAATGACGCATCATCCATTTTTACATGAACAGCAACAGATTTCGAACCGTCGTTAAAGTATTGGTTCATACCATAAACTGTACCAGACAGCTTGACTCCAGGTTGATTGGTCAAAGAGAAAGTTACACGATTACCCACCTTCACCTTGGCCAAATCTTTCTCAAAAACATTCAGATCGCATTCCACTGCCTGAGTATTGCGAATTTTCATCAGCGGAGTCTGCATATCTGCATAACTACCCAGACTTGCCGTCAACTGACTGACAACACCGGAGATAGGTGCACGAAGAGGAAAAGCCGTAGTAAACTTACCTTTGGCAACAGCCGAAGTAGAAATGCCCATCTGAGCGAGCTGTCTGCCAATACCCAAAAGATTGGCATGAGCCACTTGGTAATCTTTCCGTGTCTGCTGTAAGGTGCGCTTCACACCTGCTCCCTGCTTACTGAGCAGAAGTTGGCGCTCCCAATCAGCCTTGGCAAGTTCACACTCCTTGGCAGCAGAGTAATACTCACGCTGAAGACTTACCACATCTGTATTTTCAACAGTAGCAACAACCTGTCCTCTATGAACAAGCTGCCCTTCTTTTACAAAAATAGATTTCACGATACCGCCCATCAAAGAGGCAACATCACCCATCGCCTGTGCACGCAGTACGAGCGATCCTTTTGCTTCTATGGTGGCATCCATCTCGCGCTCCACAGCCTCACCCATCTTCAAATCTACGGTGCTGACCTGCTTGGCAGTCAACGGGATATGATCAAAATCCACTTCTTCATGCTCATGCTCCTCGTGTGCATGAGCCTCAGAACCGGTCTGTTTCGCAAAGAAAGCGAATCCAGCCCAGGCTATCGCCGTAACAGCGACAATCAAAATGACTCTTTTCATGTTTGTCTTTTCTTCTATTTTATAATTCTACACTACAATTTCACACAACGAATCTTATCAGAAATCCGTTGGCAAAAGTACACAAAAAATCTTGCAACTCAGTTGCATTCAAATCTTCAAACCGATTTCTGCAACCAAGTGGCAAACTTGTAAAATCATAAAATAGAAGGAGGTCCCCGTCTGCTATAGCCTGCCGCCAGTTCCTCAGCAAGAGGAGAAGCAGCCACATGCTGCCATCTCACTGAAATGAGTGAGAGACGAGGGAGGGTTAAAAGGGAAGGACAAGACAAGACCACAAACTGATGGTTCTCATCTACCAGCAACTTGCGGATATTCTTCACCACCTTAGAATTGACTACAAACTGATGCATTTGACGAACGCTACAGTTCTCACGATCACCTTCGCTCTCCTGATCATGATGCTCAGTATGCTCATCATTGATATTGCCGTCCTGCTCACATTGTACTTCTACCATACAGATACGCCCTTTGTGGTGATGATGTATCATCACCGTAGATAGCATGATACTCATGGTGGCTATCCAAAGACAGAATATGTACAGTATTCTCTTCTGCATACTAAATTTTTGCGCAAAATTACAGAAAAAAAGGTTAACCACCAAGAATAACAGATGTTTTTATAGCATTTTTTCTTAAAAAAATAAAAAGACCTATACCCGAATCAAAATTATAGGCGCATTTATAAGTATTATTTCGTAACTTTGCAATCAAAATTAGTACAAATATAGAAATGAAAAAAATTTTTGCAGTTTTACAATTACTCCTAGTAGTAATGTTGGCGCAGGCGCAGATGGTGAACCCAGTCAAGTTCTCTACTTCGCTCAAGACCAATGGTACCGCAATAGCGGAAATCGTTTTTAATGGTAAAATCCAATCGGGATGGCATGTCTATTCTACAGGATTGGGAGCAGACGGACCTATCTCAGCTACTTTCAATGTCAACAAGATGGACGGTGTAGAGCTGGTTGGCAAACTCCAAGCTCGTGGTAACGAGATCAGTAAGTTTGACCCACTCTTCGAGATGAAACTACGTTATTTTGAAGGCAGCGTTACCTTCGTTCAGAAAGTGAAGTTTGTCAAGCCAAACTACCATATCGATGCATACGTTGAATACGGTGCGTGCAGCGACCAGAATTGCCTTCCTCCTAGCGAGGCAAGTTTCAAGAAGAGTGGAAAATCTCCAGCAGTAGATGGCAAGGCTGAGACTGACAGCAAGGAAGCTACCAAGGCTAACGGTCCTGAAGTCATTGATGACGTCAACGCCAACACCGACTCTTCTTCACTTCAGGGAGTAGCAGAAAAGATGGACAGTACAGCCAATATCGATGCTGCATTCTCTGTAGATAGTGATGACGCAAAGGCCTGGTGGACTCCGGTAGTAAAAGAGCTTCAGGCTTTCGGTGGCAATAACGACATTGCAAACCACTCACTCTTCTATATCTTTATCATTGGCTTTGTAGGCGGACTTCTAGCACTTGTCATGCCATGTATCTGGCCTATCATCCCTATGACTGTAAGCTTCTTCCTCAAACGAGCTAAGAACGATAAGAAAAAGGGTATTCGCGATGCTTGTACATACGGATTGAGCATTGTTGTCATCTATTTGGTTCTCGGTCTTGCCGTTACAGCCATTGCAGGTCCTAGCACCTTGAATGCACTCAGTACCAGTGCTGTGTTCAATATCATCCTCTTCCTGCTCTTGGCAGTTTTTGCTTTCTCTTTCTTCGGATGGTTTGAAATCAAATTGCCAGACAGTTGGGGAAATGCCGTAGACAGCAAGGCTTCAAGCACAACAGGTATGATCAGCATCTTCCTGATGGCTTTCACACTCGTGCTCGTAAGCTTCTCTTGTACCGCTCCTATCATCGGATTGCTTTTAGTACAGACTGTTACTTCTGGCGATTGGTTGGCTCCTACCATCGGTATGTTTGGTTTCGCTCTTGCCTTGGCTCTTCCATTTACCCTCTTCGCCTTGTTCCCATCATGGTTGAAGTCAGCTCCAAAGTCAGGTTCATGGATGGAAACAGTAAAGATTGTTCTCGGCTTTATCGAGTTGGCTTTCTCTTTGAAGTTCCTCTCTGTTGCCGATTTGGCATACGGCTGGCACATTCTTGACCGTGAGGTATTCCTCTCTCTTTGGATAGTCATCTTCGGTCTCTTGGGGCTCTATCTCATCGGCAAGTTGAAATTCCAGGTTGATGCCATTGGTGGCGACATCCAGAAGCCGATGCCTGTACCTTGCATCATGCTCGGTCTCTGCTCTTTGGCTTTCTCTGTATATATGATTCCTGGACTTTGGGGTGCACCTTGCAAGGCTGTCAGCGCTTTCGCTCCACCTATCAATACTCAGGATTTCAATCTCAATACCAAGACCGTAGAACCAGCTTACAAAGACTACGAAACCGGTATGGCTGCAGCTAAAGCTGCCGGCAAGCCTGTACTCATTGACTTCACAGGTTTTGGCTGCGTAAACTGCCGTAAAATGGAAGCATCTGTATGGACTGATCCTACCGTTGCTGATATTCTGACCAAGGATTATGTTCTCATCTCTCTTTATGTAGATGACAAGACTCCGTTGCCTCAGCCTATGGAAGTAGAATTCAATGGAGAGAAGCGCACACTCCGTACCATCGGAGACAAGTGGAGCTATCTGCAGGCAAGTAAATTTGGCGCCAATGCCCAGCCTTTCTACGTACCAGTAGACAACGATGGCAAGCCTTTGAATGCAGCATTCAGCTTCAAGGAGGACGTCAGTGCCTATCTCGATTTCCTGCACAAGGGACTTGAGAATTACAGAAAATAATTTGGAATTATAGATTACCAGCAAATAATCTATAAATATATATATTGAATTTAATTGATTACAATGATGAACAACAAGGAAGTTCCGGTACTCCTACTCACAGGTTACCTTGGCAGTGGTAAGACCACACTGCTAAATAAGATTTTGGCAAATAAGAAAGGTATTAAATTCGCTGTTATTGTAAATGATATCGGTGAGGTTAACATTGATGCAGCACTCATAGAGAAAGGTGGCGTAGTGGGCCAGAAAGATGACTCGCTTGTTTCATTACAGAACGGTTGCATCTGCTGCACGCTCAAAATGGACTTGGTTGAACAGTTGAAGGAAATCGTAGACATGAAGCGCTTTGACTATATTGTAATCGAAGCTAGTGGAATCTGCGAACCTGCTCCTATAGCCCAGACCATCTGCTCTATCCCATCATTGGGACCTCAGTATATCAAGAATGGTATCTTGCGTCTCGACAGCATTGTAACCGTCGTTGATGCTCTACGTATGAAGGATGAGTTTGCAAATGGTTCAGATCTGATGAAGTCTAATCTAGACGAGGAAGATCTGGCTTCACTTGTTATCCAGCAGATAGAATTCTGTAATATCATCCTCTTAAACAAGGCAGCAGAGGTAGAACCTAAGGAGCTGGAACATCTCAAGCAGATTATCCGCGCCATCCAGCCTAAGGCAGAAATTTTCGAATGCAACTATGGTGATGTAGATCTCGATTTGATTGTCAATACTCACAAGTTTGACTGGCAGACTGTTGCTACATCAGCAGGCTGGATTCAGGAAATCGAATCTGAGCGAAACGGAGGAGAGGAGCATGAGGAAGAAGAGCATGAGGAAGAAGAGCATGAGCATGAGCATCACCACCATGATGAAGATGATGACGAGCACGAGCATCATCACCATGGGGATCATGAACACGGTCATCATCATCACCACGACCATGACCACGAAGGTGGCGAAGTTGAGGAATATGGTATCGGAACCTTCGTATATTATCGCCGTAAGGCATTCGACCTAACTCTCTTTGATGAATTTGTAGCCAGGAAATGGCCTCGTGACGTTGTTCGCGCCAAAGGTATCTGCTATTTCGCTGATGAACCAGACATGTGCTATGTTTTCGAACAGGCAGGACAACAGAAAACTGTAAAGCAAGCAGGACAATGGCTCGCGACAATGCCAGCAGACCAATTGGCTGAGCTTCGCAAAAACAACCCACAATTGGAAAAGGAATGGGATGATGAGTATGGTGACCGCATGATAAAAATCGTCTTCATCGGACAGCACATCAAAGAACAGAAGAATGCCATCATCCAGGAGCTTGACAAATGTCTGAGCTTGTAAACAGAAGTAGAATAGTTAAAGTTGCCAAACACAATAAAAGGCATACAGCAGATGATGCCTAGCAACAAGCAAGGGCAACTTAAGGAGACTAAAGTTTCAGAATTTGAAGCTATAATAGGCTCAAAATAGAGAAAAAAGGAGAAAAATCAACGCTTAGGTGTAGTTTTTTCTCCTTTTTCGCTTTTATTTCGTTTTTTTTTGTTAAATTTGCAGCGGATTTAAGATAATAGCAGCGTAGTTAATATAATAAAGGAAAAGATAATATGAAGACTGACTTCAGACCTGCATACAAAAAAGATTTTGAAGCTTGCTGGAATGTCATAGACCAGGCAAGAAAACTCATGATTGCTTCTGGAAGACACCAGTGGACTAACGATTATCCGTCTGTTAAAGACATTAAAAATGACATAGACAATGGCAATGCTTTCGTTATCACGGTTGATAACCAAATAGCAGTCTATGGTGCAGTCATTTTGAATGGGGAGCCCCAATACGACTTCCTTAAAGGAGAATGGTTAACGAATGGAGATTACTATGTAATTCACCGTTTCGCAACTTTACCAATGTTCCAAAGAGAGGGCTTGGCTCGAGTCTTTATCGACAAGGTAAACAGCCTATGCGAAGTAGAAAGAGTACCAAGCATCAAGGTTGATACCAATTATGACAACTTACCAATGATAAATCTTCTCTCTTCGATGGGATTCTGCATCTGCGGACAAGTAAACTACGGAACGAGAGGTATGAGATTTGCATTTGAAAAAACGACTATGGAAATTGAAAAATAATGAACGATAAAATATCACTTATGAGAAGCTTGGTTGAACAACTCAATCAAGCTTCTCTTGCTTATTATAATGGTGGGGGCGAACTGATGACCGACTACGAGTGGGATGCCATGTTCGACCAACTCAAGAAATTAGAAGAGGAAACGGGTGAAATCTTACCCGACTCCCCTACCAATAAAGTTTCTGAAGACCAGATTATTGGTCAGAAAGAAGAACATGAATTTGCTGCACTATCTCTTGCCAAGACCAAACAGGTGAGCGACCTTGTCAAGTGGGCAGAAAACCGCCCGATATGGATTTCCTGGAAACTGGATGGATTCACTTTAGTCGTTACTTACGATAACGGTATCCTCAGCAAGGTGGTAACACGTGGCAATGGGCATACAGGTACCAATATCACCCACCTGGCTCCAGCCATCAATGGCATTCCTGCTACTATCAAGGAGAAAGGACATCTTGTGGTACGTGGCGAGGCAGTCATCTCCTACGCAGACTTTGAGCAGTTCATCATTGAGAGTGAGGGTGACTATGCCAATCCTAGAAACCTGGCTTCAGGCTCGCTCTCACTGAAAGACGTAGAAGTGGTTAAGCAGCGACATATACAATGGATTCCATTTACACTGGTATATACCGAACACGAAATCACATCGTGGGGAAAACGTATGCAGTTACTGGAAGACCTGGGACTACATCCTGTGGAACATCAGTTGATTGAGAATCCTACGGCAGACAACATCCAACAGGAAATAGATATCTTTACCCAAAAGGTAACTAACAAGAAAAACCCATTCCCTGTAGATGGTTTGGTAATCTGCTATGATGATACTGTCTATGGGGCTACAGGCTCAGTTACAGGCCATCATGCCACCAGAGCAGGCTTTGCCTTTAAATGGCAAGACGAACATGCTGAAACAGAATTAGATCACATAGAATGGTCGTGTGCTGCAAATACAATCACCCCTGTGGCTGTTTTCAAGCCAGTAGAGTTGGAAGGTACTACGGTGCAACGTGCTTCTCTCTGCAATGTAAGCGAATGTGAACGCTTAGGAATGGGTGGTAAGGGAACGAAATTGCAGGTAATCAAAGCAAATAAGATTATTCCTAAAGTGATTCATATCACTGAAGCAATAGGAACTTTCGAGATTCCTGAATTCTGTCCTGTTTGCCATGCAGAAGCTAAAGTACATGAAAGTGAAAGCGGTACAAAAACCTTACATTGTACCAATCCTCATTGTGCAGCAAAACAGCTGAAGAAGTTCGCCAGATTTGTCAGTAAAGAAGGTCTCAATATCGAAGGGATTTCAGAACAGACTATCTGGAAGTTTGTAAATGAAGGACTGATTAGCGAATATGCTGATTTCTATAAGCTCAGAGAGCCAGAGAAAGTTTTTAAGATTTCAAACTTTGAAGGCTTTGGCAAGAAAAGCGTCAGCAATTTACTGAATAGCATTGAGAAAAGCCGTCATACCGATGGTCGGCATCTTCTCTATGCACTTAACATTCCGCTTTGCGGTGGTGATGTAGCCAAGAAATTGATAGAACGCTACCCGTTTGAGGAACTGATAGATATAGCTAAAAATAGCACCAGTTTGTTTGGCGATGATTTTGCAGACATTGATGGTATTGGACCGGAAAAAAGTACCAAATTCATCAATTGGTTTCACGATGCAGACAATATGGCGCATGTAGAACACCTTCTTCCACATCTCGTCATCGAGAAACAGGAACCTATAGAAAAAGGTACGAAGTGTGATGGTTTGACATTCGTTGTTACAGGTGATGTACATCACTATAAAAATCGCAATGAACTGAAAGCGTACATCGAAAGCCAAGGCGGAAAGGTGACAGGCAGCGTGAGCAAAAGCACCCATTATCTCATTAATAATGATGCAGAATCACAAAGTTCAAAGAATAAGAAAGCGCATGAATTGAATATACCAATCATAACTGAAGAACAATTCATCGCCCAATTTGGGGAAGAATAAGAAAAGATAATCAGGAAAAGACGAGATATAAAAATATCTCATTCCTAACTAACAGAAACGCCCTGTAAGGACAAAAGCATAAATGTTGTAAGCCTTTGCCGTTACAGGGCGTAATATCTTACCACTTCAGGTATAACCTTAGTGTTACTTCGCCTTTTTCTTTTTCAATTCCAACTTTGGAATCTTGATTTTCTGACCGCTTTTTATTGTAGAGTTACCATTGAGAGCCTCAATATAACATTCCATACCAGGACCAAGATATCTCTTACTGAGTGAAGACAGTGTTTGATGATCGCCCACTGTTACTATCTGGTCTACACCAACGATGCGATAGGCTCCGGTACGAACACGCGGGTCACTATCATATTTACCAGAGGTCACCTTGGCATGTTCAGCAGCCTTATCCAGTTTTTTCAGATCTGCCATCTTTTTTTCAGCCACTACTTTCTCTGAAACCTTCTTATTATCTGCAAGCTGAATATGATCTGATTTCTGATTCTTTTCAGACATTGCTTTTTCTGCAGCAATCGTTTTTAAGGAATCAGCCTTTTCTGCTGCCTTGACAGGTTCGCTGGCTTGTGCCATGCGCAAACTGTCCTGTCTGGCTTTTTGCTGTAGAATCTGTTCTTGGCTTTTAACCTTAGCAAACTTCATGACAGATTCTTTCCCCTCCTTATATTGAGCCAATTGCAATGCCAGATGATCACGCTGAGCAGCCATCTGGCCATAATTGAAAGCAAACCAACCGAAACCACCTATTAATAGTAATAAGGTGATACTAGCCACAATCACCATATATTTTGGAATGATAAAATGACGACGACGAATCTCAGCTTCGTCATCACTCTCTGCTTCATCATCACTCTCTGCTTCATTATCTGAAATATCCTTCCGGCTGTTATCAGAAACATTTGCAGCAAACTCCTCCTTTGGCTCCTCTAAAGAATCAGAAACCGGTAATTCATTGGAAGTTTCACCATGAGACTCTACTGTTTCAGCACAAGAATCCATGGTCTCCTCCATTACCTTTTCCGACTCTTGAACAGATGTATCTACTTCTGATTCTTTTTCTTCAGAAATTTCAGCAGTTTCTTCTCCAATAACCACAACATTACTTTCTTCAGATGGAGTTTCTGGAATATCAAGAAAATCTATAACCCCACTGGCTGTGGATTCTGTAGAGGATGAATTTTCAGGCAACAAAGGTTCAACAACATCAACGGCAGGTTTTATTACATCCTGTTCCCTCTCTTGTTCTTCATCCTCTAAACTATCCTCATATTTCTTATCAATAGAATCGAAATCTACGCCCTCATTCACTACCACTGTCTCAAACTGAGCAAAAGGCTTGTTAACGATTTCCTTAAGAATATTATCTGGAGTAAAAGATATCTTGTCACGCCCCTCAATAATGATGCGCTCACCTGTATTCACATCTACGCTCTCACGATCCTTTACAGAAGTAACCTTGAAAGTGCCAAGCCAACGCATCTTAACCATCTTGTCTGCAGCAAGACCTTGATGGCAGACATCAAACATTTTACGAATAAAAAGTTCTGACTCAATCTGGCTCAGTCCACTCTTCTCGGCCAATTTTTCAGCCAATACATTCAGACTATTCTTACTCATACAGCATCCCCTCCATTTTTAAGTTTCTCCTTAACAGCAGCTACCGGACGGAATCCTAATACGAGCTTTGGTGGCACTAACTGGCGTTTTTTGGTAGTAGGATTTACCACCACACGCTCCATACGCTTCTTAACCTCAAACGTGCCGAAATTGGGGATGGCAACTACCTCGCCATCCTCAAACTCGGTTATCATAGCATCAATAACCTTGCGCACCAACTTCTGAGTATCATCTTGCGTATATCCAGTTTGCTGAGCCAACTCAGCGACAAATTCCTTATTATTCATAAGCTTTTATTTATTTCACCACCTCACCGTAGAGGTCGAACTCTTCGCTAGAAGTAATCTTTACATTGTAAAAACAGCCCACACGCAGGCGCTTTTCAGTAGCATGAATCAAAACTTCCGGATCTACTTCCGGTGAACAGAATTCTGTACGACCAATATAATAATCACCCTCCTTACGGTCGATAATAACCTTTAAGACCTTACCTACCTTCTCTGCCTCAACATCGGCACTGATATCCTGCTGAAGAATCATCAGTTCATCGAGTCGGCGCTGCTTCACATCAGCAGGTACATCGTCCTCATAATGGGTAGCACTATAGGTTCCTTCTTCTTCAGAATAAGCAAAGGCTCCCATACGCTCAAAACGCTGTTCACGTACAAAATCCATCAATTCGTCAAAGTCTTCCTTGGTCTCCCCAGGGAAACCTACCATCAGCGTAGTACGGATATGAATACCAGGTACACGCTCACGGATAGCCTTCAGGAGATCTATCGTCTCCTGTTTGGAAACATGGCGATGCATACGGGAAAGCATGTGGTCGCTGATATGCTGCAAAGCTATATCGAGATACTTGCAGACATTTGGTTTATCGCGCATCACATCGAGCAAATCCATAGGGAACTGGTTAGGATAAGCATAATGCAATCGGATCCATTTCACTCCAGGGATATCAGCCATTTCACTGATAAGCTCTGTGATATGATGCTTGCCATCAAGATCAACGCCATAATAGGTTAATTCCTGGGCAATAATCTGAAATTCCTTAACTCCTTCTGCCACTAACTCCCGAACCTCATTCAAAATCTCCTCCTTAGGGCGAGAAACATGTTTTCCTGTAATGATTGGGATGGCACAATAGGCACAATGACGGTTACAGCCCTCTGCTATCTTGACATAAGCATAATGACGAGGAGTAGTAAGATGACGGTGTCCATCGCAGGAAGGAACGTCAGCCTTACCTAATTCCTGAAGCAACAGCTTATAATTGAATTTGCCATAAAACTTATCTACCTCAGGCATTTCTGCTTCCAGTTCCTTCTGATAACGCTGTGAGAGACAACCCATTACATAAAGTTTCTTCAGGTTTCCTTCTTCCTTAGCCTGAATAAACTCCAGAATGGTATCAATACTCTCTTGCTTGGCATCTTCTATAAAACCGCAGGTATTGATAACGGCTATTTCCCCCTGAGGACGCTTTGGGTCATGAGTACAATGATAACCGTTGGCCTCGAACTGCTTCATGAGCAATTCGCTGTCAACCAGGTTTTTTGAACAACCCAAAGTTATGATATCGATCTGATTTTTCTTCATCTATATTTTTACTTCTTTACTACTTCTTAAAAAGAGAGTCAACGAACTCACGCTTATTGAAAAGCTGGAGATCTTCCATACCCTCACCAAGTCCGATGTACTTAACCGGCACTTTCAACTGATCTGAAATACCGATAACAACGCCACCCTTTGCCGTACCATCAAGCTTAGTAATGGCAAGCGAAGTGATATTAGTTACAGCAGAGAATTGCTTAGCCTGTTCGAAAGCATTCTGACCTGTACTGCCATCAAGAACCAGCATTACCTCATCAGGAGCTTCAGGAAGAACTTTCTTCATCACTTCCTTAATCTTCTTCAATTCATTCATCAGGTTTACCTTGTTATGAAGACGACCGGCAGTATCAATCAGCACAACATCAGCACCATTAGCCTTGGCACTTTGCAAAGCATCAAAAGCCACACTGGCAGGGTCACTGCCCATCTGCTGTTTTACAACGGGCACACCAACACGTTCGCCCCAAATACAGATTTGCTCTACAGCAGCTGCGCGGAATGTATCGGCAGCTCCCAGATAAACCTTCTTACCAGCCTTTTTAAACTGATAAGCCAGTTTACCTATGGTAGTAGTCTTACCCACTCCATTCACGCCAACAACAAGAATTACGTAAGGCTTATGGTCGCTAGGCAAATCCCAATCATCATTGTCGTCAGAATGATTCTCAGACAAGAGATTGGCGATTTCATCACGCAAAATCTGATTGAGCTCAGAAGTCGAAACATATTTATCACGTGCTACACGCTCTTCGATGCGATGAATGATTTTCACGGTAGTCTCTACACCAACATCAGAAGTGATGAGAACTTCCTCCAAATCATCAAGCACATCATCATCTACGGTCGACTTACCAGCCACCGCACGAGCTAATTTTCCGAAAACACTCTCTTTGGTTTTTTCCAAACCCTTATCAAGAGTCTCTTTTTTCTTATTACTGAAAAATCCGAATAATCCCATTATTTAATTATTATAGCAATATTTTCTGCAAAGATACAAAAAAAAATGTATACATCTGCCATTTAAGGCGAAACTTTTCAATTAATTTTTATTTATATTGAAACCTTTAGCCAGTCCACCCTCACTTGTTTCCTTATAAAGGGAAGGCAAATCATGTCCCGTCTGGCGCATCACCTCTACCACTCTATCAAATGAAACACTATGATGACCATCTGAGAAGGAAGCATAGAGATCTGCATCTAAAGCACGGGCTGCCGCAAAGGCATTACGCTCTATACAAGGAATCTGAACCAAACCGCAAACAGGATCACAAGTCATTCCCAAGTGATGTTCCAAACCCATCTCGGCAGCATATTCTACCTGTGCAGGACTTCCGCCAAAGAGCTGACAGGCTGCAGCCGAAGCCATAGCACAAGCCACACCTACTTCTCCCTGACAACCAACATCAGCTCCACTGATAGAAGCATTCTGCTTCACGATATTACCCACCAATCCAGCAGTAGCAAGAGCACGAAGGATGCGCTGTTCACTCATGTCATGGGCCGTGTGCATATGATAAAGTACCGCTGGCAACACTCCACAAGCGCCGCAAGTAGGAGCAGTAACAATGGTACCACCCGAAGCGTTCTCTTCACTTACTGCCAAAGCATACGAATAAACCAATCCTCTACTCTGCAAAGAGGCACGATAGCCCCTTGCCTTGATAAAATAAGTAGCAGCCTTGCGCTGAAGCTTGAGAGGACCAGGCAATACGCCTTCATGATCCAATCCATTACGGATGGACTGTTTCATTGTTTGCCAGACAGTACCGAGGAAATTCCAAATATCACTACCCTCACATTTTTCTACATATTCCCAGAATGCTCGGCCGTTATCATAACACCATTGCTGAATCTCGTGCATGGTATTCAAATCATATATATCTTTAGCCCCCAACTCATCATGGCCATCTGTGCCATCAGAAAGAGCACCACCACCAATACTGTAAACCGTCCACTCTTCAATAATATCACCATTCAGATCTTTACCCACAAACTTCATCCCGTTTGGATGGAAAGGCAGGAAGGTCTGTGGCTCCCAAATGATGTGAACTAACTTATGCGGCCTGAAGACCTCCTCAATAGCAACATCAGTCATGTGCCCCTTACCAGTAGCCGCAAGACTTCCATAGAGGGTAACTTCGTAAGTAGAGGCATTTGCACAACGTTCCATAAACAGCTTTGCTGCACGCTGAGGTCCCATGGTATGACTACTGGATGGTCCCTTACCTATTCTGTACAATTCCTTTAAAGATTTCATCGTAATAATGTTTTTTTCAGTTATTTATAGATTTTATTTTACTTGTGTAGCCTTGAGGATTACTACATCCTCTAAAGGTCGGTCGTTATTTTCTTTGTTAGTGGCAACATTCTGAATTTTGTCTACCACATCCAACCCTTCCAGCACCTCTCCAAAGACGGTATAGCCGTTATCGAGATGTGGCACTCCTCCATGCTTCATATATCCTTGCTGAATCTGCTCAGAAGGAATGGCATAGTTCTTACCCTCGTTCTTCATTTTGTTGACGGTATACTCCATTTGACGTGGAGAGAAATTGCGACCCCAAGTGATATAAAAATCAGTAGAAGCCGAAGCCTTGGTTGGGTTTTCATCATCTCCTTCACGGGCAGCACAAAGCTGACCACGTTTGTGATAATATTTAGGATAAATGATTTCTGCTGGCACTGTATAGTCTACATCAAACTTTTCAACCTTTCCTGGAGTCACCTTTCGGGTCGAATAGTCACCACCTTGTATCATAAAGTTCTTGATAACTCGCTGGAAGATACAACCATTGTAAAATCCTGAATTCACAAGTTTCAGAAAGTTATCTCTATGCTTCGGTGTATCATTATATAACGCCACAAGAATATTGCCCATATTGGTTTCGATCATCACCTGATGACAGGTTGGATCATGAGGAGTTTCCCAAGGCAAGAGTTGCATGGTACTATCCAGAGCTGCCTTGTCCATCAAATTTCCTTTTGAACCCATATTTGCATTTTGAGCATGAACGGCTGTTGCAGTCATCATGAGCAAAATAGTGAATAAAGAGAATACTTTTTTCATTTTTTCTTCAATTTTTACCCTTATTTATGTTATCGAGTGCAAAGATAACGATTTTATTCTAAAAAGATGAGTGTTTCTCAAACTTTCTTTATAACTTTGCGTCTGAAATACAACTTTACGTCTTATTTCTTGCTTTTCAGTAGAATTACATGACGGTCATGGCATTCTGAATCTGGGATTTCAGGAATCTGAGTAAAGAATTTATAAAAAACAATATACAATGAATAAGAAAAGACAATATATCCTCTTCATGTCAGCCTGTCTGATGATGACCCATGCATACGCCCAACAAATCAGTTTTGGGCCTTTGCATAGCCTTGACAGCCCCCGTGAAGATTGGATCTTGCCAGGCGATACCATTCTACAGGATGGTAAAAAGATGATTTATAGCGGGAAACCTATGCAGAACTCCTACGTTCCGTTAAAACATATCAATAACGAATCTACTGCCAACGGACTTGCTCCAACGGCAACATACTATTCTGCACAAGATAGCCTTCAGACAAATCATTGTTTTTCCAATCTTACCCCGAACAATTACGGATATGGATGGGGAGATTACGGTTGGGGACTTCATAAAGGACTCAATATGTCGGTTGATCTTTCTGCCTTTGCCACCTTCGGCAAGCATGCGCCTCATCGTGGCGGTTTTACCCAGACGATAGATGCCACCTATCTTACGCCACTCAGTAAGGACGAAAGGTTATGGATGGCATTGGGTGTTTATGTTACCAATACCAATTATGGTGGCGACAGTTATCATGACGGTGGTCTCTATGGCATTCTAGGATATAAAATCAACAAGAATTGGGAGGCTTACGTATATGGTCAGCTGAGCGTTGCCAATAATTACAACTCAATCTATGGCAGATATGCCGGTTACGGTCCATACGGTTATGGCGCATACGGCTACGGGCCTTATGGTTTTGGAATGCATCCAGGTTATTGGAGCCACGGCATTATGCCGGGAGGCTATGGCATGGGAGTTCCGGGAGCCAACGTATTAGGTGGAGGCATCAGATACACAAACGATAAAAAAACATTCTCTATCGGCCTGAATGTAGAAGGCATTTGGTACGACAACAAAACTCCTTCATATTTCAAGAAATACGATTATCCTACGCCAAATAATACAGCAAAATAAAACAAGCGCCCTGAAAAAGCAAGAGCATTAAGTATCAATGCTTCTGCCTTTTCAGGGCGCTTTACCATGCTATATGAATCCCCTTTCTTCTAAGGATTATTCTGCAAGAATCTGAACGATGCGTTCTGCCGATCTTCCATCCCATCTGTCAGGAATACCTGCCTTTTTCCATTCACCATTCAATATCTTTTCCATCGCATTCTGCAATTTTTCAGGGTCTTCTGCCACCAGTTCGTTAGTACCCACTGTTACTGTCTCCATGTGCTCTGTATAGCTGTTGAGCGTAATGCAAGGCACTCCATTGAAAGTTGCTTCCTCTGCCACATTACCGGAATCAGTAATAACGCCCATCGCATGAGCGGTAAGATAAGAGAATTCAAGATAACCCTGAGGCTGTATCACCATAATGCCCGACTGATGATCGGCAACATCCTGATAAGCCTTGAATGCCAGAACGAAACCCAAAGCCTTGCCACGCAATGGAGCAACCACTTTGATGCCTGCCTTTCGAGCCACGGAATCAATAACCGTGATAAGACTCTTCATCTCATCGATGTTATTAACTATCGCCTTGCGGTTCAAGGTCAGCACCATATACTTGCCTTCTTCCAGATGCAACTCATCCATCACCGCAGGACGCTTCATACGCTGCTGCAGGAATCGGATATTGTCTATAAGCACATTACCTACCATATAAACCTTGGAAAGCTCAGCTCCCTCTTTGTTGGCTATACTATTATTGGAAATACCAGCGGTAAAGAGAATGTCAGAAAGCCCATCAATCACAAGACGATTGATTTCCTTTGGCATCGTAATATCAAAACTGCGGGTTCCTGCAGCAATATGAGCCAACTGCACGCCCTGCTTCTTGGTTACGATAGCAACAGCCATGGTAGAAGCAAGGTCATCAACAACGATAACTACATCCGTAGGATGATCCTGAAGATAACGCTCGAATTGCGCCATTACCATACCCGTCAGTTCATTCATATTCTCGCAATCCACCTCAAGGAAAACGTCAGGACTCTGAATATCCAAGTCTGAAAAGAGTGAAGATTCCAGTGTTGGATCATCCTTTCTTCCTGTATAAACCAATTGATATTCTACATCAACGCCCGACTTCTGGGCATTGCGAATGGCTCTGATGACTGGTGCTACCTTAATAAAATTTGGTCTGGCACCAGCTACAATACATATATTCTTACTCATTTTTTATAATAAAGTACCGTTTATTAAAAATCAACCTTTAAACAAATCTTTGATACCACCAATAGATCCCATCAGATTAGTAGCCTCATAAGGCAGGTAAACCACCTTATTATCCTTACCCTGAGCCACTTCCTGCATCATGGCAATATACTTCTGGGCAAGGAGATAGTTGGCAGGATTTGTACTCTGTCCTACAGCTTCTGTAATCTTCTGAATGGCAATAGCCTCTGCCTCTGCCTTACGGATACGGGCTGTTGCCTCACCTTCAGCTCTGAGGATAGCCTGCTGTTTGGCAGCCTCTGCCTTGTTGACGATGGCAGCCTTCTCACCCTCAGAAAGCAGACGCTGCTTCTCTTTCTCACCTTCAGAGGTAAGGATGGTGGCACGTTTGTTACGTTCTGCCTGCATCTGCTTCTCCATTGCCTGCAACACGCTTTCCGGTGGAGTAATATCCTGCAACTCTACACGGTTCACCTTGATACCCCACTTATTGGTAGCATCATCCAGTACCGCACGAAGTTTGGTATTAATGGTATCACGAGAGGTCAGGGTCTGATCCAATTCCATCTCACCTATGATATTACGAAGTGTGGTCTGAGTCAACTTCTCGATAGCATTTGGCAAATTGTTGATTTCATATACACTCTTGAAAGGGTCTACTATCTGGAAATACAGCAGTGCATTAATCTGCATCTGAATATTATCCTTGGTAATCACATTCTGACGGTCGAAATCATATACCTGTTCACGAAGATCAATGCTGTTGGTATAAGTATATCTTCCATTTCTCATAGCCACGATTTCCTTGGCGTGATCGATAAAAGGAATGATGATATTGATACCTGGCTTCAAGGTGGCGTAATAACGTCCCAGACGCTCAATGATTTTCGTTTCACTCTGAGGGATGATAACAATGGTTTTCTTAACCACGACAAGTGCGAGCAATACGAGAGCCGCAAGCACATAAATTCCTATGTTCATGACGTTTATGATATTAAGTGAATAATAATGATTTCTATTTTAAAACATATTTTTCCAGAAATGAAGGATTAAGCTTTTTCTACTTTCAGGATGATAGACTCATGTCCCAGCACCCTTACTCGCTGACCCACCTGCAAGTCTTCAGTACAATCAGGAGCCTGTGCCTTCCAGTCATCGCCATCAAGTTTCACGCGTCCGAAACCGCCAGCCACGATGGTCTCACTCACTTCTCCAATCTGTCCAGCCAAAGCATCATAATTGCTCTTTCTGTTATCTGCCCCATGTCTTATTGCCTTCACAAGATGTGGTCTAATCAAGAGTATGCTCAATACCGAGCAAACGGCCCATACCACTACTTGAACCCAGAAGGGAGCATCCATCACGGCCACAGGAATACTGATTAAAGCTCCGATGGCAAAGCACGTAACATAGAAGTCACCCGAAGACAACTCCAGGATAAGGCAGATGAACATAATAACTGTCCAGAACAGCCAAAGATTTTGTAAGATATAATCCATCATAGTTGTTAATATTTAGTGAATACTACTTTCTTCTTTTAGTTGTTTTATGAGTAGGCACCTTCCAGGTTTTCACGGTCTTGGAGGTAGAAGTAGCCGGCTTGTAATACTTCAAAGCCTCTGGCATTTCCTTCTGAAGAGCAGCAATACGCTTGGCGTCCGAAGGGTGATCACTGAAGATATCACTCTGGTTGGCGCTCTTACCTTGCGACATGCGCTGCCAGAATGGAATTGCCTGCTGAGGGTCGTAACCTGCCATGGCAGCAAAGATAAGTCCCATGTAATCAGCCTCAGTCTCGTTGTCACGGGAATATTTCAAGTTGCGGAAAGAGAAATACTGTCCGGCTACGGCACTAGCCACATCGCCAACGCCATTACCTACAGCCTGATTCAACACACTACCCACAATGGCAGTACCTACCTGCTGGTTCTGCTGCTTACTCAACTGCTCGGCACTATGCTTAGCCACGGCATGCGCAATTTCATGACCTAACACAATAGCCAGACAAGTCTCATTCTGAGTATAAGGTAACAAACCTTCGAAAACAACGATCTTGCCACCAGGCATACAAAATGCATTGACGTTTTTATCTTGTACGAGATTAAACTCCCATGCATAATTCTTCACATCATTGGCAAAGCCATTATTCTTCAGGTAAGTTTCTACAGCATTAGCCAACTTTTTACCTACACGCTGAACCATGGCAGTATTGGCAGCGTTTGTCGACTTTTTAGCCGATGCCATATATTTGGTGTATTCCTGATTAGACAAACTCAAGACCTGCTCATCGGATACAGAGATGCGATGAGTTCTACCAGTAAGAGGTACCTGCTGAGTGGTGCCACAAGATGACAGCGCAAGAATTGTAACTGCTGTCAAAGCCATCATTTTAATACTTTTCATTTTTACCTATAACTTTTTAAAATATTTACACTGCAAATTTAATATATCTTGCTGAAACCACCAAATAATTCAACAAAAAACTAAACAAAAATTCTCATTTATTTCAATAAGGTATGACCTTTTATCCTTCTACCGTTAATATTACCTAAAAATCAACCACCTTTCTTGCTCCTTTCCAAGAATATCATTACTTTTGCGAACGATTATCACGGGGTGCTGAAAATTCGGCTGAGATTATACCCATTGAACCTGACACAGATAATGCTGTCGCAGGGATTCGATATAAGCTTATCATGATAGAGCCCCTATTCCGTGCAACTTCTGCTAGGATTAGGGGCTTTATTCATACCGGATTTTTTCAAATACAGTTCTCCGTGTTGATTACATATTATTATAGGAGTAAACAACGATGATTATCATTGATGGCGAAAGATAAACATCTTTCTTTTCCCATGATGAATATCATCATAAAAACGAACTGTTATGAAAGTAACTATCAACAACAAAGAGACAGAAACTCAGGCAAAGAACGTAAAGGAACTTGCCCAGGAGCTCAACCTTCCTGCTGCAGGTTGCGCTGTAGCCATCAGTAACGAAATGGTACCACGTGATGAATGGGAAAACCATCTCATCCAGGAGGGTGCAGACATCGTGATTGTGAAAGCTTTCTGCGGAGGATAATCTATAGTTAATGGTTTATACTGAAAAGTTTATAGGACTATGGCAAAAATACCTTTAGACAGTTTTCAACTGCAGTTCATCTCCCACCAGAATGAGAAGATGACTTACCTGGATGGCATCCGTGAGGCATTGGCTGGCGGATGCAAGTGGATTCAGCTCCGCATGAAGGGTGCCACCGATGAAGAGGTGCGCCCTATAGCCCAGAAGGTCAAGGAATGGTGCAAAGAGCAGAATGCAACCTTCCTCATCGATGACAGAGTGCAGCTGGTGAAGGAATTGCAGATAGATGGCGTGCATCTGGGCAAGAACGATATGCCGATAGCCGAGGCCCGCAAGATTCTGGGCGACGACTTCATTATCGGCGGTACAGCCAATACCTTCGAGGATATAAAGGCTCACTATGAGGCTGGAGCCGATTACATCGGTTGCGGTCCGTTCCGCTTCACTACCACTAAGGAGAAGCTCTCGCCTATCCTCGGTCTTGAAGGCTATCGCGAAATCATCCAGAAGATGAAGGCAGAAAATATCGATATCCCTATCGTTGCCATCGGCGGCATCACCAAGGAGGATATCCCCGAAATCATGAAGACGGGAGTTAACGGTATCGCCCTCAGCGGCTGCATCCTCAACGCCAAGGATCCGGCATCAGAAACCCATCACATCATGGAAATGATGAAGGAATTCAGATAAGCAACGCTAGGCATCCAGAAAAATAAAGCCCGCTAGGCATCCAGAAAAAATAAAGCCCGTTAGGCGTCCCGCCGGATTTGAAATCCGGCGTAAAAAAAGGTCCCAACCTATTCAAGATCTGCGGATTTGAAATCCGCAGCAAACTAGGTTGATAAGGGGATTACAAATCCCCAGGTTTAAGTGGTCGAACATTTTTTAACGACGGATTGTAAATCCGTCGGAACGTCTGGCGGATGAAGGACCGTCGGAACGCCTGGCGGATAAAGGGATTCAAATAGCAAACATTAAAAATAACAATACAAAAAAAAATGGAAAAATTAGTAATTGCAGGACGAGAGTTCAACTCCCGCCTCTTCCTCGGAACAGGAAAGTTCAACAACAACCAGCTCATGGCTGAAGCCATCAAGGCTTCTGAAACAGAAATGGTAACCGTTGCCATGAAGCGTATCGAACTCGAAGACAAGCAGGACGACCTGCTCTCTCATATCGTGCAGAACCCAAATATCCAGCTCCTTCCTAACACCAGTGGCGTGCGCAACGCCGAGGAGGCTGTCTTCGCAGCACAGATGGCTCGCGAGGCTTTCGGAACCAACTGGCTCAAGCTCGAAATCCACCCAGACCCTCGCTATCTTCTTCCTGACTCTATCGAGACGCTGAAGGCTACCGAGAAACTGGTAAAGCTCGGTTTCGTGGTATTGCCATATTGCCAGGCAGACCCAACCCTCTGCAAGCACCTCGAAGAGGCTGGTGCTGCTACCGTGATGCCACTTGCTGCACCTATCGGTACCAACAAGGGATTGAGAATGAAGGACTTCCTGCAGATCATCATCGAGCAGGCTACTGTTCCAGTAGTAGTAGATGCAGGTATCGGTGCGCCTAGCCACGCTGCCGAGGCTATGGAGATGGGTGCCAGCGCTTGCTTGGTCAACACAGCTATCGCCGTTGCCGGTGACCCTGTAGAGATGGCTAAGGCATTCAAGGAAGCAGTAGTATGCGGTCGCCGTGCTTACGAGGCAGGTCTCGGAGCCATCAGCGATTGTGCCGAGGCAAGTTCTCCACTCACCGCATTCCTCAACGACTAATATAATATATTACCTTTAAACATTATGCCAAACGATAAGAAAGCTTACGCCCAGAGAGAAAAGGCGTATATG
>ERZ1023670.35-NODE-35-length-50581-cov-46.627340_pt1 | contig 50581 bp, 50 predicted proteins | sample MGYA00380342_ERZ1023670 | MGnify/ENA primary metagenome ERZ1023670 (study PRJEB33179, sample SAMN07448984) | human gut metagenome | biome: Human-gut; feature: Human associated habitat; material: Faeces | host: Homo sapiens | place: India: Bhopal | collected...
CGAACTTATTCGTGAATTATTCATATTTGTAAAATTAATTTTGAACAGTTACTTATTGTTTTTCTGTTTTATGAGTTTTTGGCTATTTGTGTAACCCATCTTAAATGATTTTCTCTAAAAACGCACTCGGCACATACGCTGTCACCACCGTTACCAGTTCTTCCAGCACAACAGCCACTCTCTGTTGTCCTTGCCATCTTGCAACTCTGCCTACCACTCCTTTGAATGCTCCGTCTATTACTCTCACCATCTGTCCTTGCTTGAACTTTGGCACTTCGGCTAATGACACGATTGTATTATCCGCATCGGCAGCACAGATGATTTTGAGACTTTCCATCTGATAGTCTGGAACTATCATAGGAACCTTCTCTATTCTGCGCCCAACGTGGACGTGACGATAGTAAAAACGAAGGAATGGGAGATTTACGTTGTCGTAAACAAAGGTTTTGAGTTGTTCTTCGGTACCGTAGGCGAAGAAGATGTTGGGTAAACGTGACTCGATAACAATTTTGCGCTTACCTTTTATAAGTTTTACAGTATCTGTAGTAGGATAGAAAGCAGTGATGCCTTTGGCTGTCATGTAGTCGTATGCCTTTTTCTCTCTACCGTATGTGGTACGTAAGGCATACCAATGAGGGCTATCTTCCTCTTTTTGTGCTTTAGGCTTACTTGCTATATGGGCATTTCTGGTGGACACCCCTGTTTGTGAACTCTCGGCGGAAACTGTGCTTTGAGCTTCGGGGAGGGCGTTGGAGGTAAGTCCAGCGCAAGGAGGGTATTCACCACCCCCTGAGGTGTGTCCATCTTCTGATGTCCATTCATCGACTTTCATATCGGTGCTAACTTTTTTCTAGACAGAAATCCGTTAAATTGCGACAGAAAAAAAGAGCGTGGAATCGTCCTGTTGTCCATTCCACTTCCTGAGGCTCTTGCAATTGCCTATTGTTGTTGAACAGACAACGTCAGAGCCCACGCCGATATGAAAATCATGTCCGTAAAGAGACCTAATAACACATTAGACTGCGCCCGAAAGGACACAATCCATGCTTACAGGTCTCCACGGGATTGATATAATCACACCCGGGACATCTACCGTTGACTACGTTCAAGACAACAATTTACTGTGAATTTGCAAGATTACAGGAAGTCTTAAACACAGCGTCGATAAACGCCTTCCATTATGTCTGGATTGTCTTCCCGCCCAAAGCCCGCTTACGTATAGATATGTCATGGTTGACCTCACTACACTCAGCACGGCGTAGGCTGCCGACTCGGTTATCATGAAAGAACTCGTCTTACAGCGACAACTGCGATCTGGCTATACAATCCGACTGCAAAAATACGAAAATTTATTGAGAAAAGACAAGAAATGGCAGAAAATATAAATACGACGTTGTAAATTTAAGACTATTTAAGCCGAATCGCTTTAATATCTCAGAAATTTTGTATAAACAAATGCTGTTCTTATGCAATCTTTGTAAGTTACGAGGCCAATATACTTGAAGTGCCGATGAAGTATAACTTCGACAGGCTATGAAGTGCTACTTCGATGGTTGATGAAGTATTATTTCGTTTTTATGGGATGTATAATAGTTGAAGTTCTGTCATTCTTCGCCTTTTGATGGACGGAATGCATTTGCCTCTCCATCTGCAAAAGTCAAGGTAATCTTTTTCTATGTCACGCAATCCTCGTTCAATCTTTTGCAGGAGACGGCTCTTCGGAAATCTTTTGTTCCCTAATATTTTGTAGGGTCCGACATTGTAGGCAAGTACGGCAAGGAGTAGTGAGTCCTTGCCATACTTGCGGAACATGGCGCATAACTTGGTAATGTCTGAACGCAACAGAGAATCGGCATGCTGATAGGTGAGGTTCTTGCTGAACTTCTCATGCGGCAAAATCCGATGTCCCCATCCGATATAGGGATAGTTGCGCTTAATATCGTGCCATCCCTCGTAATACTTGATGCAGCGCACCGCTCGTTCTAAGGGAGGTAATGCGAAGATGCCCAAGTCGGTTTGGCTTGGGCTATCTGTTGTGGGTGTCTTGTTCTGTGCCATGATATTCTGGCACAGCAGCAAGAGCGTTAGGAGAATGTATGTCTTTATCTTTTTTATCATGGACGTTGTTTTGGTTTTGGGGATGTCATTGTTTTGTCACTTGGCATTCTTCTTGTTGAATATCTCTGCTATCATGGCTTTCACGTCCTCACCAACTTGCACGAAGTTTTTATAGAGGATGCGCTCACGCTCATCACGGCTCTTGAAGGTGTAGAACTTGGGCAGTGGCATATACTCGCTTTCTTCTTTCTTGATGTCTGCCATATTGAAGTCGGTCTTGCAATAGAACTTACTGGTCTTGAACTCGTCGCTTTCCTGTATGTTCATACTGCCATTCATGCCGGTCTTGGTTGCCACAAAGTCTCTTGCGGTCTGTCCGCAGATCCATCCTGTCGGCATATCCGAAATTTTGGAGGCAGGGACAAGGCTGTCCATGTTCTCGTTCAGGTTAATACTTGTTTTGTCTCGGTCGATGGTCACACCTTTCTTCAGTTGCACCACTTTTCCGAAAATGTCGGAGGACAGCCATTCGAGCGTTTCCTTGCTTCGTGCCGAACCGCTCACCACATTGCCTACGGTGGTGATAATCTTCTGCATACCAACCTTGCCATAGTCGGCTTCCAACTGCGGCAACTCCTGAAAGCCCAGGGCTACGCTCACCTTGTTGCTTCGGGCTGTGCCTATCAGTCTGTCTATTTTGTGGAAGTAGAGGGTCGGCAACTCGTCCACGATGATGCTCACGGGGATGTTCTTGCCTTGTCCTGTGTTCACTCGTGTTACCAAGCGATTGAGAATAAGGGCGTTCAATGCTCCAATGATGCTCTCCATTTCTGGGTCATTGGCTATCAGCAGATAGCTCGGATTCTTCGGATCACTGACCTTCAGGTCGAAGTCATCGCCGTCCTTGTGGAATATCCAATAGCTTTCCTTGGTGGCAAGACGTGAGGTATAGACACGCAGTGTACCTATCATACCCTCCAACTGCTCCATTGCCTTGTTCTTCAAGGCGGTCTGGAACGGTCCCAATAAGGGTGCTACCTCATTGTCGGTCTCCAGCACATTGAAGATTGTCTGGTAACTTTCGTTCAAAAAACTAAGAATATGAGGCATATCGCTATACTTGCCCAACCAATAGGCTGGCTCCACTTCTTCTCCTGCATGGTTAAACACCTTACCGGTCGGCTTCATCTGCATGGTCTTCGGGTCAAGTACTTTCTCTGCTATCAGTATCTTACCATCCTTGTCGTATGGCTCTTTGCCATAGTTGATGAAGAAGTAGATACAGGCGGCGAGGAAGTTGACGGCTGAGGTCTGGAAGAACTGGTCGCTACCGCCACCGCCTTCCTTCTTTCCTTTTTGCAGGGATTCAAGTAATGTCTCTGCGGTCTCGCTCGCTGCTGCCAAGTTATTGATATACTTCTGCTGTATCGGGTTCACTCGCTTGGAGTATTCCACATCCACGAAGTTGATGATGTTGAACTTGCAGCCTTCTGGCAGTTTGCCCAACTTTTGGTTCTTCTTATAGTGGTAGTACAGTTTGGTTGCCAAGGTAGGGAACTTGTAGTCGTAAACGACCATGGCAAAGCCTTTTGCACTATGCTGTCGAATGAACGGCTCGATGATGGAGAATGTCTTACCGCTACCCGGTGTGCCCACTACCCAGGTGCCACGGAATGGGTTCACGATGTTCACCCATCCCTTGCGGAACTTGCCCTTATAGTAGTAGCGCATGGGTATATTCACGCTGTATTTGTTGTATTCCTCCTTTTGGCACTGCTCGAAACTCTCGTTCTCAAAGTTAAAGCGGTCTTTCATTAGTCCTTCCTTCAGAAACTTCGAGATGTTATCCAAGGCGATATGCACCAATACCGTTCCGATGATGGTTGCCACCATATATAGGATGATGTTTAATCTTAGGGCATAGAGACGAGTGTCCATTGCATAGCCGAAGAGCCACACGGACAATACCAGCAGCAGCACGCCACTCACCAGTGGGTACAGCACCTGCTTTCGGGCATCAAACTCCAGATGTTTCTTGTTTCTCGTGCCTACACAGGTGATGCACACCAACAGGAACGTCACCACCTTGCTATACACCAAGTTGCCGTCATGGTAGATGAACCACTGCTTGATGCGGTCGTGCAGGTCGCACACCACACCGCCAAAGCCGTCTATCGCCCTTGGGTCTATGGCATACTCAAAGAACTCCATCAACACGGATATGTAGATGACCGCCCTGAATATCTTGTAAAATCCTTGTAGCTCCTTGCTTTCTTCCATTGGATATGATTGCTATTTTAGAAAAATCGGATTGAATGAGTCGGCTGACAACACATCGCTATAGTTCACTTTCAATGAGATGGTGCGACCGCTGATTTGGTTCTCCGTCATTTCGATAGTTAATTGCTTGTCATTCGGGAATGTCATCTTCCGAATGACTATCACATTGCGGTAGCCATAGCGGAAACGCTTGGTCTGCTCCAACGTGAAGACTGGATGCAACTCTACCATCTGTGAGTTGGTTGCCTTTGTGGTCTTCTTGTCCGTCAGCTTTAATCGTATTTGGTCTATGTCAAACGGTATGTCTGTCTTGTTCTCCACCGAGAAGTCCAAGAAGAAATAGTCGCCCGATGAATATATGTTGTTCAGTCGCATCACCATTTTATGCGCTTTGGTCTTCACATTGTTCACATGGGCTTCCGAGCTCCAAATCTGACGAGCGTAACGAGCCATGTCCGTAGAGGACAATGTAACCGCAGGATTGTTATAGGCATTCTTCTCTATCTGTTGTATCTCCTTATCCGTCACTGCCTCTTGCAGTCTGGTGGTATAGAGTAGCGCATATTGGGTGCGATAGCGTTCCGTCACAATAGTTACGATGGCAAGCACTTCACCATCTTCATGCATTCCTTCCTTGGGTTTCAAACGCACAGTATTGTTGATGGGTTGGTCTCCTGCTATTTTGTCGGTGGATATATCCACAAAGCGGATGGGTTCGCTTGCCGTGATGACTGTAGTCACTTGCTCGTTCACGGTCAGCTGCTCCATCTCCTGGTAGGTGCAGGGCTGATAACTCTCCGCACAGGTCTGTTGTGCCATCATCGGTATGACACTTATTGCACACATTATCAGTGCGCCAATGGTCTTCTTGATATTCATATGGGTGTAATGTTTACTTTGTAGTGTTTAATGTTTACTTACTCTTAGTATCTTTCGAATTTATCAGATACACAAATGTTCCGTATTTCAACTTTACCTTGTTCTTTTTGATAGCCTTGCCTATGGCATTGCTTGTTTTCTGATAGGCATTCTGCATGGTCTGCATGCCCCACTGCGAAAAACGGCTGCCAGTATTGGTGGTGTTCATATCCACATTGCCGGTCACGGCTCCGCTTGCCACATCCTTGCTGGTCTCTCTAAACTGGCTGCTTGGCACATACAAGCCTTCCATGCCGTCTGTGTCATAGAGTGATAGGTTGATTTTCACTATTTCGTCATCCACCAACACACTTTTCACCGTGCCTTTCACTCGTTGTGAACTGAAACCGCTCATGGTGGCATACAGGTATGCGCCTTTCTTCACTATCATCTCACCGATTTCCACATCATCAAGCAATCGCAAGCGCACACGGCTTCCATCCACGGCTTTCACAGTTTCGTCAATGATAGCCTTTATCAGTGTCGGCTCTTTCTCGTTCACCGCCAATGTGTTGAAGTAATCAGATGATGTCTTCACCTTTTTAACCACTTCACTTGGCTTATCATTCTCGTCAGCTTCCTTTCGGGCATTTTCATTCACCTTGATTTTGCCCTCAATGTTGATACCGCCCTTGGCTGTAGCTGTTGTTTCATCGGATGCTGTTGCTGAAGACGATGAGTTCTGTTGCGTAGCTTGCTGTCCCTTCAGTCTTGCTTCGGCAAGTGCCTTGTTCAGCTCAGCCAACGCCTCATTCTCTCTTTGTCGCTCATGGGTTTCTTGTGCTTCTCTCTGTTTTTCCATTTCTGCTTGCCTCTTGGCTTCGGCATCCAACTGTTGCAGTTCTGCATCCGAATACTTGCTTTGGTATTCTTCTTTTTCTTGCTCATTGTCTCGGTCTATATTTTCCACGGCACTATGGTCTTCTATCTTGCCGTAGGCGTTCAACATGTTCTCATACTTGCCTCCAATACCGTCACCGCCCTTGATATGAGCTTGTGGAAGGTTCGGATTCAGATATTCCGTGGTCTGCATATTGGCATCCTTTTTCTCCGCCACCTTGGTATCAAAGAGGTCGAAGATAAAGTAGGAGGCACCGAGCAGTGGAAGATAGACAATCGCAGGTAGCATGTACTTGGGTTGTCTGAAATTGATTCTTTCTGTCAGCTTCATCGTTATTTGTCTTTATGAGGATGGTGTGCATCCTCATTGGTCCTTACTATGTTCTTTGCATTCCCCATATTCTGATGGCGAGCCTTTATCAGCGAGTCCTGTCTCTCCGTGGCGGTGCGTCGCTCTCCCTGATAGTGATAAGCTCTTGCCATGCGATAGATGTTGAAACTGAAGCTCACACCCACAAAACCGAACACGATGACCAGGAACATTGTCTTATGCAAGTCGGCAAATTTCTGCACCTTGGCTGCAGCCTTGTCGATTCTGCACATCCTGGCAAACTTTCTTCCAGCTCTCACGTCTCGCTCATAGCGTTCCTTGTATTTTGGGTCGTCCTTGTCGGGCATCTTCTCCCCAATGAGCATCTGCTTAAATCCTTTTGTGTTCATCGTTATTTCTTTTTTTACCTTTTTACTTCTTTACCCTTTTACCTTCAATAGTTGCTCTTCGTCTTCTGGTCAATATCCTTGTTGAGCAAGGTTCGCCAGTTCACTATCAGCAATCCATGTGGGTTGTTGTCAGTTCTCGGCACTCGTTTCAACTGTCCTGCCGTCACCAGTTCACGGGTCAGCACATTGGTTCTACGCTCAATGCGCTGTCTGCCGTAGTAGGTGAACTCCATCTTCTCCTTGTTGAACTTGATACTGTCACAGAAGATGCTGAACACGGCACTTGTTCCCATGATATTGGAGTAGAAACCCTTTTCTTTCAGCGTATTGTACTGCGCCAATCCTGTCTCATCCACCAGATACATGGCTTTCTCCATCGTGTATTTGATGTACTTGTCATCTGGTGCCAATGTGAAGAAATAATGATGGAACATCTCGATATGGCTCTTTGCTTCCACATCCAATGTCTCATCCATCGTCGTACGCTGTACCAGAATCGGCACGTTGCCGTCCAACACATAGATTTTGTTCTGTGCATCCACCACCATATTCTTCGCCGTCCAGATGCTACTGATACTTATCAGCACGCACCCAACCAGAAACAGGCTACAGATGATAGTCACCAACTTCACCTTATTCTCTAAATTCTTGATTACCATTGCTATAATCTTTTTTACCTTTTCACTCTTTTACTTTTTTACCTTTATCAGTGCATCACATGGGCAAGTGTCCCCTGTGCCGACATTTTGGCTTGCTGTGCCACACCCTCACCGAAGTTTCTGGTAGAGAATGCGGTATCGCCCTCTGGTATCATCCATGCCGCAAGGTCTGGAACCAAGTTCAGACACTTCAAAGCCACGATACTTGCTGCCATCAGATACCCTGCCGAGAAGAACGAGTTCTGCAAATATGCCGCCATCGTCTGCTCACTGGCGGTGATAGCCGTCAGGTTCTCCACCTGTATGCAGAGCACGATGTCGAAGAGCAATAGCACGTAGAAGCCCACGAAGTAGAGCATGGCTCCATAGAAATGCACGGTCAGATACCTTGTCAGCCACTTCGCCCAACTGCTTTCCCATTTCGGCAATAGCGAGAACGCCCATTGTATCGGTCCAAATATCGTCAGCATTCCCAACAGTATCTGTTGACAATAGATGGTGCTCCACCAACCGATACGGAAGACGATCAATGCTATCAGCATTACTATCTTGTCGATGTTCACTACGGCTCCTGCAGTCAGTGAGGTAAACCACAGCTTGGCTGCGTCCTTTTCCATGTTGGTCACTTCATCCACACCTGTCTGCTCCATGGTCGATTCCACCAGATTCGGGTCTGTTGTTCCCTTATGGGCAATGTCTGCCTGGGCTTGTACGTTGGTGTACATCGTGTCTCTGGTGTAGATGAGCTGCTGAACTTCCGTAAACTTGTCCTCTATCTGTGTGGCTTCCGCCTCATATAGGTCATGGGTATAACTTCCAATGGAGTTTGGTATGTAACTCAGAAAGTCCAGTACGCACCAATTGCTGCCACTGTTCGTCATGCCTGTATCGGCAGGTGGGTACCACCAACAGAGGATGATGCTTATCACCAGTGGCTTGAATAGTTTCATCACATCCAGTGGCTCATGCTTCACCATCATCTTGTAAGCCATATTCGCTGCCACCACGATGGAGAAGAGGGATGCGAGTGCCATACACATTTGGACGACCCACCAAAAAGGCCCATTCGAGCCTGTGAAAGTAGCGTCGCACAGGAACTCGTTGGTCTGAAAAATCACGTCATCAATCTCTTCTTCCAAGATGTTGATACCGAAGTCTGATAATATGCTGCTGTTGTCTGCCATAACTCCTTATCTATTTATTTTCAAATCATTGTCATCCTCGTTCGAACCGTTATTACTGCCAGAAGATGTGTTGTTTCTCACTGCCACTCCTGCCTCTCGCCATTTGCTGGATGCACTGCTGATGATACTTCGTTTGTTGGCGGTCTGGTAGTTGCCGTTTGCTGTCAACAATTCCTTGGTCTTGCTGGCATTCGAAATCTGCACCAGTTGCTTCACAAGTGTCTCGTTCTGTTTTGCCACATCTGCATAAATCTGTAGGTATATCTTCTTACGCTTGGCATTGGGCATATAGGCATCCTTGGTGGCTTTGATGGCTGTCTCATAGACATGATAGTATTCTGTCCAGCGTTGCTTGTCACCGATGGATCCGCCTACAGGCAGGATGCGGTCGATGTTCTTCTTGAAGGCATCCATCTTGCTGTTTATCTTGCTTCCTTCCACCTTCCATGCCAGATCCACCTGTCGGTCTGCCATATTCAACGCCTCAATCTCTGCTCTCTTGGTCAGGGCGGAGTCGATGGCTTCGGCATATTCCACTTGATTGAAGGCTCCGATTCCTGCCGTTGTACGAAAACCAAGTTTGTTCTTACTCGCAGCCGACTTCTTGTAACTGCTGTGCAGTAACTGATAGTACAATTCTGGTGACAGACTACCACTACCGATTTCCATCACCGTTATCTGGTTCTTTTTCGAACTGTCATGATTGTATGTTACACCACTTTGGGCATTGCCGCTGATAGCGACTCCCAACATCAACATGATGGTTCCTATTCTTGTTTTCTTTCTATCCATGCCTATACATTATTATATATGGAATTATAAATTCTTCGTTCTCTCAATATCCGAGTTTACCTGCCACTCGCCACCGACCGAAGGCATCTTCCAGTATTTGCTGCTTGCTTTTGGTTCGGTAAACCTTTTCTTTCCAATAGCCGATGCGCACTTGGATATATCGCCACGACTCAAAGTAGCTTTTGTTCAGATGCTTCTCTATGTTGTCAAGCGAGGTGTTGATGCTTTCCAACACCACAAGAAGGTCTGCCGTAGAACACGCTGCCGCTCCTGTGGCATACAGCACCAAGTCGCTCACGCTTTTGTAGAGGTATTCGCCTTCATTTGCGATATTCTCTATGGCTCGTCGGTTGATGCCTATCAGTATGGTATCGGCAAGCGAGATGCGCTTTCGTTTGATGACTTTTTTGTTGTAGTCATCCAACAGCTTCTTATAGTCCGATATTCTGTCGCTCACACCCTCGTAGGTGGAGTACACGTTCAAACTGGTTCGTAAACTTTGATATAGCACATCTATCACATCGAACGCTCTGGTGTACTTATCCAGGTCCACGTTCAGTTCCTTGTATGCCTTGGTCTCGTCCTTACTGTAACCGTGCAACAGTTTGTTGCTGTATTCCAAGGTGCTTCGTGCAAGCAACAGACTCCGCTGTTTCTTGTGGTCATTGATGTAGGCTTCTACGCTGGCAACATCAAATCCCCATTGGGCGAATGTTTTAGAGGGGAGGGCGAGGAGCAAGATAGCTACCAGCAATGTTCTCACAATATCCATTCGTCGCTTCTTGCTCACTGACCCTGCAACCCTCTCCGCTGCATCAGCCTTGTATTCTTTTCTATTTCTCATTTTCATTGTCTTCATCATTAAACTTGCCGTGATAATCATCTGAATGTTTGGTGTCGGCAGCTTTCCTTAACCAACGTTTCTTGCATTTCTCCACCAGTGTCAACCGTCGTCCTTCGTCAGCATTGATATGTGGGGCGATGTCCATCAGCACGTCGATGATGTTGCGCTTGTAGTGCATCATCTTCTCCAACGATACCAAGTCTGCGTATATCTTGGTGATTCTGCTGTCCACCTCTCTGGCTATCTCTAACCTATCGCTCGACCATAGCAGATGAAAGGTATCATCGGTGTTATTGTCATCGGCAGGTGCGCTCTTAGCATATTCGGTGGTTATCTTGCACGATGGATATTCCTGTGCGATTTCCGAGATGCGCTTGTTTACTTCGTCCGCCTTTTCCTGCTCGGTCTTGCTTGGGTCAAGCGTTATCACATCCACTACCGAGGTGTTGGTGTATTCCGATGTCAGCTCCCAACTGATCTGCAGGATGGCTCTGTGTATCTTGATGCCCAAGAAATATTTCGGCTTTCGGGCAATCTTCAATGTTGCCTTGAAGGTGATAATGCCGTTGATGTTGGGCATGGTGGCTTTTCGAATGTAAGTATAGCCGCTCCATGTTCCTTCCCCTTGCCAAGTCAGGTTGTAGGCACTTTTGCAGTCGTTCATAATGGCTGGTATGCGATAGTAGTCATCCGTCGCCACGTCATTGTCCTTTCCTGCCTCTGCCTTGGCTTCCTCTATTTCCCTTTGTTTCTGTTGCCATGTGGCATGGTCTTTGTTCAGTTGTTCGATGGAAGCCTTGTTCTTGTTGTATTGCTCCCGATACTTGGCTGCATCTTCCACACTTGCATTGGCGATTTGCTTGACAAGTGACTTGTTCTCGGCTTCCAACTGACTGATTTGAGATTGCAGAGAGGCTATCTTGGCATTGGCTTCCTGCTCTTGTTTATACAAGTCGGAGAGGTCGAGGGTGTTTTCTGTCACCGATGTTGTCATGGCGCATTTCTTGCTGTGGTCATTCAGCGAACCGCCACAACTCTTGCATTTGTATTGTGTGGTGCCTTGCCCCAACTGCACACCGTCGCTGCATGTCACACTAATGGTCACGCTCTCGCATCCCTTCAGTTTGGCGGCATCGGTTGCCTGATAGTAGTTGCGTGCATCACTGTCTATATAATAGGTATAGCCTTCCTCGTTGTCATTCCATTCGCTCAACCGGGCTTGCAGTTGTGCCTTGAAGGTGTTCAAGTCCATCGAATAGGAGTCAAAGACTGCCTCATACACTTCTTCTGTCCTGTTCCAACTCTTGTACACCTGTATCTCGTAGGCGTATGCCTTCTGTTTCTGTCCTTTTTTCTTGCTACTGATGATGTAGCTGTTCAACCAATAGCTGATACTGTAAGTAAAGCCATCATTCTGGTTGTTGAGCTGTTGCACCCTTGTTCTTGACCATCCTGCATGATTCTCCGAGTTTTGCAGGATGGATTCCTTTTGGCTATTGTTGGGATAGAAGTTGGCATCCTTGGTGTTGATTCTGTACCAGTGGTCGCCTTTCAAGATGCTGTTGTCATCGGTGGGCGGTACATAGTCGCACAGTTTTTCTCGTCCTTGGTCTCGTCGGGCGATATACCATCTTTGCGTGTAGTAGTTTCCTGCCGTCTCATCTAAATAGTCCGGCATCCATGAGGTGAGGTTATAGTTGGCAAGAGAGAAAAGTCCTGCCACGTTGTCCTTGCCTCCAATCATGCCCAAGAGGGTGTTGCCTACGCTCTTGTCGAGACTTTTTAACAGCGAGGAATAGTTATCCACAATGTCGATGGCTGCACTGAGCTTGCCTTGGAAGAGGTCGTTGAACTGGCTGCTCTGCAAAAGGGCATTGCCGATATTGTTCATTCCTGCTCCTGCAAGGTTGGCTCCTGCCTTATACAGATTGTCGATGTCGGCTTTCAGATTGTCCACAGTAAAGTTGCCTGGCACCTTTGACAGGTCATCCAGCATCTTCTTCCAATCCACGTTGCCAATCTCTGAAAGTTTCAAGATGGCCGCTATCTCCTGGTTGATTTGTAGAAAGGCGATGTCCGAGAATGTAAGGGTGCTGTTTGTCACCACACTCTCAAACTGCATACACAGGTTCTTGGTGTCATCACATATCTTCACGAGATAACTTCCCCAATAGAGGGCAGTCTGCGGACTTTTCAGCATCATTCCTGCCACCGTCCATATCTTCGGCATGATTTTGCCCGACACCATGTTGTAGATACGGCGGTAATAGTAGTTCTCTGTGCTACTGTTCCAGATGCCCAACTCCGTCATTGCCTTGCGTTCCAAGAATTTTGAGGCGAAGATGCCGGCACTTGCCACTTCTGCTGCATTATAGTGCTTCAATATGTTCTGCACCTGCTCGTTATAGTATGCCTCTGCCACGGCTTCCGTTCCGTATGCAGCTGCCATAGCAGCCACCGTCTGCTTGTCATAGTTCACGCTGTAGTACTGTGCGTCAGCCTTTGCCAACACACAGACTATCAGCATTATGATGGATAGAAGTCGTTTCATCTTTGATTACTTTTTATTTTTGTTCCCTAAATTCAGTACTTTTCCTGCCTGATTTACCTTTTGAGCAAAAGCGAGGCTCTTGCTGATACCACTTGCATCCCAATCACTGCAATAGGCTTCGATAGCTTGTTGGTGGTTGCATTTCAACACTCGCTTGTAGAGTTTTAATGCTTCCTTCTCCGCTCGTTCCGTGGTGTAGGTCATATAGCACTCATGCGGTTCTTCCACACCATACACATTGCTGGTCTGTCCTCGCCTGATAAAGACTTCACGGAAGAAACTGCGTCCTTCCTTGTTCTCCAAACGGTTGATGGTGAATATCTTCTTGCAGTCCACATCGGTCAAACCGAGTATAGCCTTGATGGTGTCAAAGCGTTCCTTGAACTTGCTCTGGTCGAGCAGCATCACCACATCCGAGTTGTTGATGATGGCTTCCTTCACTATCTCACTGCCGATGATGTCCTGTATCTCCTGTGTCACCACACCCACGCTTGCCCAGAATTTTCTGGCGGTCTTATACAGATATTTTATGTATTCCGCCATCATAGGCGAGGCGATGGCTTTCCATGCCTCCTCGATGATGAGCATCTTTCGGTTCTTTTTGATGCGCATCTTCTGCAGGAACACGTCCATGATGATGAGCGTCACCAGTGGAAAAAGCAGTGGATCATCCTTGATACTGTCAATTTCGAAGACGATGAAGGTCTCATCAAACAGACTGCTGTCCATATTCTCATTCAGTGTCACATCGTGGCTGCCTCCTTTATAGAAGTCCTTCAACAGATAGTTGTAGGATGACAGGTCTATGCCATGCAGACCGTTCTCCTCGCATATCTTCGGCAGTCGCTCAGTACTGAACTCATAGAAAGTGTTGAAACAGAGGTTGCTCACTCTCTTGGTGGTGAAATAGGCATCGTAATACTCGTTGATGACTTGTTCTATCAGTCTGTCTTCGGTCTTGCTCACTGTGCCTTGACTTCCTTTCCATATCAGCATCACGAGGTTCTTCAGGAATCCCAACTTCTCGATGTTCCATTCCTCTCGCTTGATTTTGAAAGGGTTCATCGTGATAGGATGCTCTTCTGTGTAGGATATGTATTTGCCTCCAAAGTATTCACACAGTCCCTCATACGAGTTACCTGTATCTACCAGCACGATGTCGGTGTCCTGCTCATGGGCTTGGCGCACCATGGAGTTAACATAAAAGCTCTTGCCGCTTCCAGAAGGACCGAGGACAAAGAAGTTGCTGTTGTCAGTCAGCTTATTTCGTCCCTCTTTCCCTGATATGTCGATGGCCACAGGCACTCCTTGACGGTCGGTATAATAGACCTTGAATGGCGTGTCCTCGCTATGCACAATCTTTTCCTTGTACATCAGGCAGGTGGCGGCATCGCCCAAGGTCAAGAATCGGTCGTAGTCGGCATTCATCCCATAGCAGTTGCCGGGGAAAGAGTTGACAAACAGTTCCAACTGGTTGTAGGCTCGCTTCGAGATATGGATGCCCATTCTGCCAAAGGCATTCTCCAGATGGTTGGTACATTTCTGTATGTCCGTCTCTGGCTTCACCGTCACTATCATATTATAGTGGGTATATACCAGTTGCTTGTTTTCTCTCGCTATCACCTCCTGCACTCGCTTGATGTCCTCTACGGCTATCAGATTGCTTGGGTTCGGCATGCTGGCATGGCGGTTCTTCTTTTTGTCGAGCAGGGCAAGCTCACGCTTCTGATTCGGCACAAAGATGATTTGGTTATACACCACACTCTCCACTCCTGGTATGCTGTCCACCAAGGCTACCAAATCCACTGGCATGCTGGTGTTGTTCACCTCGATGTTGGTGAAGGGGCGTATCTGCGTCGGCAGATTGGCGCTATCGACATCCACCAGACTATACACCTTGCAGCGTCTGTCACCCATACCTATCATCTCGTCATCCACCTTGAAACCAGTCATGCTCACCATCTTGTCACGGAAGTTCATGGCAAAGAAGCGGTCAACATACACACTTGCTTCTTGCTTGTTCAAGAACTCCGACTTGATACCGGCATCCTTCAGCTGGTCTTGCACCTTTCTGATTTTCACTAAGAAATCTCGCCATTTCTTGTTGTCGAAAGACATCAGACGACTCTTCTTGTTCTCCTGCGTAATGGTCAGATAGGTCATGCTGTCCGTATATTCTCTTCCGTTGAAATAGCGGAAGTAGGATTCGGAAAGGAACTCGTGTCCCTTGCCACTCTCATCCTTGAACTGTTTTCTGGTAAAGATGTCCTGCTTGTGCAGGGCATAGCCTTCACCCAGAGTCTGTGCGATGGCAGCAAACAGATTGGTGAACTCATAATAGCTGTCTATATTGGCAGAATATTTCTGCACTGGGTTCTCCATTCTCAGGATGGCAGAATACTCTCCAGTCTTTGTATAGAGCACACCGATACCGTCCGTGTCTTCCACGGAGAAGTAGATGTCCTGAAAGATTTTCTTCCGCTTGCCTCCAGTACCAAAGGCATAGACCGATATGGCCATGCCAATGCAGATTGCCACGAAAAATAAGATTACATATAGTACCATATTCGTTTATTCTTCTGTTTCTTCGGATGATTGATGATTTTCTCCCATACTGGATGATTTGTTGTCATTCTCTTGATAAGAGGTATTGTAGCTTTCTTCGCCATAAAGGGTTGATACACTATCCTTTGCAGTGGAATCCATCCTGCTTGTTTGTGTTTCCACGGTCGCAGGATGTTCTTCTGCCTCTCTCGCCCAAGTAGCTCTTGCCTTGTCAGCACTCCTCATGGCATCCAATGTGGGTGGCTTGTAGGTCTTGTCCTTGCATGCGGTCAGCAATATGCCAGCCAATGCCATAATGATAATGTTCTTTGCTTTCATGCTCATAACCATTCTTTTATGTCAAAGATGCGATACTTTCGCTGAAACAAATAAAGGTAGACCCACACCCTTGGGGGAGAATGAGCCTACCAGTCGTTCACTTTCTACTTGTAATCCACATCTTGGTCATGTCGATACTTTTTTTGTTTCACATTTTTATATGCGCTTGCTGTAGGCATAGATAAACACTCCTTGGTCGTTCTTCTTGGTATGCAGTCCCTTCCGTTGCTTGAACATGATGAGACCTACACCCGTAGTGATTGCCACGACCAACACTATCAGTCCTGCAATAATACCCATCAGACAGTAGGCGGCAATGAAGCCGATGATGGCTCCTCCTGCCGTGGCTGCTGCCCAATAGATATACCGCCCTTGTATTCCCATGAATTCAAGGGGCTTCTGGAGTCCCTTGAACAGTGGGTAGTCGGGGTAGCGGATTTCCTGCTCTTCTCTTACCATTCTTCACGTCGTTTCTCACTTACTGAATATGCACGGAATAACTCTCACTCGTTAGTTGGTCACACCGAAGAACAATGGCAATGCCTGTGCTGCTGCCACGAGGAAGATACATGCTCCTACAATCATCATGATCTTCTTCTTGACATCCTGCTCCTCGTTGTTCATGGCGATGTAAACGCTGATAGCACCCACTACGGCTACAACACCTGCAATGGCATAGCAGAGTTTGACCACGATAGGCACATACTTGGCAATTTCCTCCGTCACTGTTGTAAGTGCGGTGGTACCTGCCGTGTAGTCACCAGCCGAGTTCTGCGCCATGGCAATGCCACCGCCCACAAGGAGCATCAATGCCAATGTCTTCAAGCGTCCTGAAGAAAGGACGCTCTTGGCGGTCTTCTTCAAATAGTTCGTTGTTTTCTTAAACATTCTTTCTTGTTTTACTTGTTAATGATTCGTTTGGCAACACCTTATTATAATTATATAGAAAGGTATTGTCGCTTTCACATGATATACTCTTCTGCAGTTGAGTCTTAAATCTGGTAGCCAAAGAATGCTGGGAACAGGATGGATGCGCCTATCATAAACAGACAGGCTCCTATCAGCGTCAGTATGGACTTGGTAACTCCATCTTCCCCTGTGTTCATCTTGATGTATATCTGCAAAGCGGATATAATCACCATCACAGCAGCGACAGCGTATGTCAGATACAGCACATACAGCATCATCGTCACCACATAGTCGTGCATCCCTGCCAGTGCGTCTGCTCCCCAGCTATAGTCCACATTACCGCATTTGGCTGATGCTGACAGGGGGAGCAGCGCAAAGACAAAGGAACTTACTACATTCTTTATGATATGGCTAAATTTCATCCTTGACTGGTATTGTTTTGATGTTTGGTTGTCCTGGCTTTGTCTCGCCTTGTTTCAATAGGCTCTCCGTGAAGTCGTCCTGCCATAGTCCGTCTATCCATATGGGAGAAGTGGACTCCATCTGCCCATCCATCTTTTCCTGCAACGACTCGGCTGTGTTCTTCGGCTTCTGTTGGTTGACATCATTTCCTTCGTCTTCATCAACATCATCTTCTCTGCCGGAAGAATCCGTTTCTGGAGAATAATCACTCATTCCGTTGTTCTCTGTTCCCATACCATAGCCCTCATCGTATGATGTGCTGTCTTGGAAACTTGTGTCGTATTGCTTGTCGGCAACGCTAAAGCCACCATCGCTTTCATTGACGGCTACTGCGGCTTCCTCTTCCGTTATGTTGCTGATGTCAAACACTTCCTCGTTGCTCTTGGCTTCTTCCTTCTTACCATACAGGTCTCTGGTTATCATCACCGCATAGTAGATAGCGTATGCAATGGTAAGGCTGATGGCAAATATCAAAAATGGACTCATATAATACTTTATTTTATAGATGATTTATACTCTATGCAGTGGCAAAAGTGCCAGTTGCGAGTGCAAAGTAAAGAGTAAAATCCGACATAAAAGAATTTTGTAAAGTATGGCCATCAAAGTTTAAGATATATTCAAATTATAATCATATATCATACTCTCAATCATACTTTAATCAGCTTCTTCTGTTAGTTTTCGCATGTTTGGGAAAAGGGCATAAAAAAAGCCCTCCAAATGGGAGAGCTTGATAAGGTATATCGTAATACCTTTATTTTTCCATGTATTGTTTCAGTTCCTGTGTGATATATGTCCAAACTTCTTGGAAGGTTAGTGGCTCCTTGAATTTGATTTTCTTCAAATAACTATTCCACATAATATTTCGTTTGGCATCTGTCGCAAAAGAATCCTCGAAAAGGCTATATTCCGTAGAGATGGCGGTGCCTCTATTCTCAAACGTGGCTGTGATGGCTTCTTGCAATGTGTTCAAGTCAATATTTCCTGCTTTTAGTATTCTGTACACATCAAAGAAGTCTTTCATGCGGCTGTTCTCTGTCGCATGGTCTATCATTGCCTGATACTTTTCAGCCACCACGGTCTCTAAAGAGTAAGCCAAAATGTCAACTTCTGGTAATGTGTCCAGCAACACCGGATAAGAAAGGTCAACGGGTGCAGGAGTTATGATGTCGCCAAAGCCTACATCCATGGAAATAACTTGGCTTGCCGTGTCAAGTCCTACCTTGACATGCACTCGCACACCATTATATTCTTTTTTGAGAGTGATTTCTTCTACGCTAATGCTGTCCTTTTCAAAGACAACTCCGTCTTCCAGACATTCTATGTCGCATAAATTTCTGAATGTCTCCTTGATATTGTCCAACTCACGGCTAATCTGTTGGCCAAGGAAGTCTATGTCCAATGTTGGTCTTGCTTTCAAATGCTCATGGGCATACAGTAATGCACCACCTTTCAATATAAAGCGTTCTTTGTATTGACTTACCGACAGACGGTACAACAGGCGCTCCTGAAAGTATCGTGTCAATATCGATTGGTAGAAGACATTCTCTTCTTTCGATATATTAAGCAGTTTCGCTCTTACCGAGCGAGCATAATTCTTCGTTGTCATATTTATTATTTTATAATTCCATTTGTAGATATGTTCCCAATGTTTTGGCAACTCTCAGTTGTGAGGCATATTTCATCAGTTTGCTGACATTACGATCTCTGCGTTTTAGATATTCCTTTATAATCTCCGTACAGACATCTATGCCGATTTTGTTTCTATACTTTACTGCATCACAGACACATTTTTCCACGTCATATATCCTCACATTGAAACCCTCAATCTCAGTATTCGTAATTCCAAGGTTAAAGGCGGTATCACTCCAATGGTATAGTGTAATTGGGGGATAATCTGGAAGGGTGATTTTTCGGCCTCTTTTTATTGCGAGACAATATTCTTGTGGTACCTGTGTAGTCAACTGATAATGTGACCAAGCGGAATACAGACACAACACGCCACCAGGAACAACCTTTTCCACATCAAGCATTTGACTTGCCAAATGGTCATCGGTTGCATACACACCTCTTTTTATTCTGGTGAGTTCGCCATTCTTGGCGGCTTGCAATACTTTATAGTATGCAGCTCTTCCTGCCATATCTTTTGCAGAGATGTAGCCTTCAGATTTTTGATTTATCATACGCTTTTCCATGATTTGCATCTTTAATTCTGTACAAAGTTACTACATATTTTCAAAAGTGTAGTATGTTTGTACGGAAATCTACGCAAAAATCACGCAAAATATAGTTTTCTACGGAGAATATTGACTTTCTCCGTAGAAAATTATCGTTTTATACATCCTCTTTATGCGGAATAATGGATTTCCTGCCGATAAGATAATCATTGACATCCTTGTATTCTGCATATCTTATGGATTCGTTGATTGCCCTGTTTTGATAACAGTCCATGATTGTATGGGCAGCCACCGTTCCTGCTTGGTCATTATCAAGATAACAATGGATAGTAGTATAACACGCCAATCGTTCCATGCATTTCCCAAGGCTACTGATGGAGTTCAGCACGATATAATCACATGGTTCTTGTATGCAAATCACATTGTCGCCTCGCTTTTCCAAAGTCTTGTACGAAAGAAAGTCCATAAACCCCTCGAAGATGCAGCATCTGTCCTGCACTCCAACTTGCTGTGAATGTATCAAGGATATGTCTTTCTCGCCCAAACAACCTTTATAATATGGGTTACGCAGCTCATAACCATCCCTGTTATTTGGAAAGGCTATACCAAAATACCGCTTGCCCTTAAACGTGTACCAGATCTCATTGCAATAGCGTTTACCCATGTCCGCATCCACATGGCGTGAACGCAGATACGACATAAGCACAGGGTAGGACAATTCTTGGATATGTACCTTGTCCATCTTGTCTGTCTCTACTTGTGTCGGTATGGGAGGTTTTGCCTTTGTGGACTTTGGGTTGTTCATGTCCGCTGCTATATGCTGCAATGCAGCACCCACATCATCCGTATTGTAGAGAAGTTGGGCAAGAGCAATGATGTTGCCACCCTTGCCAAGAGCAAAGTCATACCATTGGTTTCGGCTGAAGTTCACCTTGAACGATGGCTTTGTCTCCGCATGCAATGGCGACAGATAATAAGATGTGGACTTGCTGCATCGTTTGGGCTGATGTCCCAATGCGCTCAGATAGTCCGTGAGTTTGATTTCCTTTGCTTGTTGTATGTTCATCTTTCATTCATTTTTTGTTCATTCGTGCGCTTATTATATATACACCAGAGTGAATGAACGGTTTTGTGAAGTCATTTTGTAGTTAAATATGATGCCACTTCACAAAATCCGTCCGTTCTACTATTATATATACACCGAGGTGAATGAAGTGGTTTTTGAAGTGATTTTCGCTTCATCCTCACTTCTTCACCTCCTGCCCTTCAAGCAGCGGAAGCGAAGGATAATCCTTCATTCTGCAATACTCGTTGTTGCCACACTTCACCACCAGTTTGCTCTTCAATAGGAAGGTCAGCAACTTTGACATCACTGTTCTACCTCTGGCAAAACCAATAGTTGTATATCCTTTCGTCAATGCGTTTATCACATTCTCATAACCTGACACCACTTTCTTGCCGAAAGCCATTCCAAGTGCCTTGTCATGCTGCTCATCGGTAATGTCGGCTATCGTCATCTTCGGCTGTTTGGCTATGGTAGAGTCAACCACATAATCCTTGGCAATCTCTGGCAATCCCTCCTTATTTATTTGGAACGCAAAGGGCGCAAAGTCCTTGTCTCGGATGTTGAGCGGTTTCACTTCACTCACATTCGCCATCGAATTGCTCTTGCTTATCACCAGTACCGTCTCTGCCTTGTTGCTGAGTTCCGTTCCTATGTGACCTCTTACATTGTCATCACCCTTGTTCAAGTGTAGGACACAATGTATGTGCAGGTCATAGCGGCTTGACCACTGCATCAGTTTGTTGATGATATGGACGGACTCGCTCGGATTGTTGATGTCGAGCATCAAGTCCCTTATGCCGTCAATGATGACCAAGCCAAAGCCCTTTTGCGTCTGCAAGGCATATTCTATCAGTCGCAGTCTGAGATTGGGACTGTACTCTCGCAGTCCGAAGAACACAAGGTTCTCACTGTTCATGTTGTCGGGCAATCCTGCAAGCCGGAGGATGCGCTGCATCACGCTGTGACAGTGGAAACGGCTCTGCTCCGTATCAACGTAGAGTATCTTACGCTTGTCATCGGGTAGTTTTGCCGTATATTGCAGCACCTTTCCGTTAGCAAGCGAGGCTGCTACCAAAGCGGACACGTTGAACGTCTTTCGGCTCTTCGCCTTGCCTGTGGAGGCACTGAAGTTGCCAAGCGTGGCTATGGTCGAGTTGTCCACCCATATTATCTGTGGCGGTGTCTGGTAGGTCTCGTCCGCATGGATAAGCGATGCCTTCAGCAACTTTTCCAACAAATCAGCATTGTCCGCTGCACCTTCAAAGAGGCTCTTGTCGTTCATTTCTTCCATCGTCATCTGCTCTTCAAGGGTTTGTTCATCACATAGCGTATGGCATCCTGCTCATACACCTCTTTTGTTTTCACAGGGTGCTTCTTGATCCATTCCACCAGTTCTTCCTTGCTGAAATAGATGGTCTTGCCGTTTGGCTTGTAATGGGGAATGGCAAAGGTACGTGTCAGTTTGTAAAGCTGACTCTTTGAAGCGTCAAGGAATACGCTTGCCTCGTCAAGGGTGAGCACGTCTTTTCCTGCAAAGAGCCATTTCTCCAAGCACTTGATGCGGTTCAGCACATCCTCCACTGGTCCAAGCAGCTTGAATGCTTCTTCCATTTGTTGAATGCGCTCGGCAAGTCTCATTGGTGTCATATCTGCCAGTTCTTGTTCTGGCAACTCGTGTTTATCCACATCTATCGTTGGCGGTAGGATAGTGCCATCCTTTGGTGGATTGTTTGCCTGATTTGTTGTCTGTCCAATCATTGTCGTAATTTTATTTATCGTTACACATAACGAGGTCGCCCTCCATAACCAGGTTTCTGATTACGGAGGGCAAAGGTAAGGGCATTTCTGCCCAATCGGATGGAAGTGCGCTTGACTGTCAACCGACTATCAAGCCAACTGTCAAGGTTTTCATCTGTCAGATGGTGTCATTGCTGTCATTTTTACCGCAATCTGCGATTTCTTGCACTTTCTTGCGGATAGCCTCATAGATGCTGGCGTTGGTACTTTTGGCATCACTGGTTGCTGAGGACAGCTTGGTTGTTGTAAGTGGCTTGTCTGTTGATGAAGACAGGATGAGTTTATGCTTGGCAATGACCGATTGCCATTGCTTGCAAATCAAGTTCTTGCTGCAGAGCATGTCAAAGAAGAATGCCACACGTCTGTTACTTCTCGCCTTTAGCTGCTTGCAGACTTGGCACGAGAAGAGTTTTCGCATATCCTCTTCCGACACATCGGCTGAGAACAAATGAACCTCATTGGCATGGCGCGCAATGAGGTTCAACTGAGTAGAATCAAAGTAACATTGAAAGTCCTGTTTCGGTTTGGGGTCTTGTGCTGTTTGTAATATTGACGGTGGTTTACCATGGAGATACTGACCGTTTGGAGGCGGCTCCGTGGTGTTGAACTTGTGATGAAGAGCCTTGTAGTCATGATACTCGAAATCCACTTTGGTAAAGAATATAACTACTAAGTCCTCACGTTCTTCAAGAAACTCCTCCATGATGTAGAAGTTCTTCTTGTGCTCGTTCTTTCCTGCCGCATACTGGCAGTCCGTATAGGAATGGCTGTTGAGGAAATCCTTTTTGTAGCGGTGATATAGTTTACCGCATCCTATGACTTCCGTCTGATAGCACTCATGGGCTTCCTTGAAGAACAGCCACAATTTGTTGGTACCACAAATGCCACCTACACCGTTAGCGAAGGTGCATTCATTGCATTGGGGTAAAAAGAGAGAACGAGGAATCGTCTCGTCCTTGGTTGTTTGATGTATTATTATGTTCCATTTTTATTCTTCGAACGCACTGTCCAATAGGGAAACAGCCTCGTCCTTTTTCTTATTGATGATTTTTGCGTAAATTTGTGTCGTACGCACCTCCGTATGACCGAGAAGTTTGCTTGTAGTGTATAGATCTGCGCCCATGGTCAGCTCCATCGTGGCGAACGTGTGTCTTGAGACATGGTAGGTCACATGTTTGCTGATACCTGCCGCACGGCTCCATTCCGGGATGCAGTCGTAGTTCTTGCTTGGCAGTGTTGGAAACACCTTGTCCTCGTCACTCGCAGATCCACGCTCAGGCATCCAACGAAGGGCTTGCTTGTTGAGAGGAAGATAGAGAGGCTGCTTGGTCTTGTACTGCAATATCTCAACTCGTGTCTTGTCACCCTCGGTGATGATGTTTTTCCACTTCAAACTCTTCACGTCACTGATACGGAGTCCGCAGAAGCATGAAAACAGGAACGCCGCCTTGATATCCTCACGCTTGCAAGGGGTGTCAATCAGTCTCTTCACCTCGTCAACGGTCAGATACTCTCGCTTGGTACCGCCACCTTTCAGAACATCCATGCGAAGACGCAATACGGGATTGTCGTCCATTATCTCTTCCTCAATAGCCATGTTGAAGGCTGCTTTGAGGCATTTGAGATAGTTCATCACCGTGGACTTGGACGGATGGGTGTGCTTGTAGGTAATATAGTCGTTCAACAAGAACACCATGAAACCATTGCAATATTCCTTGGTCATCTCTGCGAGTGTCACGTTTGGCGAGTGTTCTCTCACTGCATTCAGCACGCTGTTCACCCAATTTCGGGCAGATTGTCTTCCTCGCTCCACTTGTGCGTCACGGAATATCTCCAACCAATCCACAAGTCGCATTTTGATTCTTGACTTGTCTTTGAGCCCTGCGATACCGTTAGTGATGCTCATGATGCGTTGTGCCTTGATGGCATAGACTGCTTGCATCGTCTGCTTGTTCTGCTCCCTGGCAGCTGCGTCAACCTCTGGTATGAGATAAAGGCGCAGATAATCATAGGTACGGCGACCGTTGACATTGATGGATAGATAGACCGACTTGTTGCCGTTGGCAAGTTCCTTGAAGCGGATTCTCACAGGCTCCTTGGTCTTGGAATTTCTCTTGCGCTCAGTCTCTGCAACGGCAATCTCTGTCTTCACCTTCTTAGTGGCAAGATACTCCTTGTATTTGTCCACGTTGGCATCTGGATCTTCTCCATGCGGCTTGTAGCCTCTTCTGCCGACACGCTTCTCAAAGGTTCCGTCCTTCAATGCCTTCATGCGTTCCTTGGCCTTTTTCTCAGCTTCTTTCCAGATTTCCTTGTGTTTCTCTTCGCTGTCATCCTTACGAAGGTAAAGACCAACTGACTCATAGGCACGTTGTCCCTTACCATAATATATATCAAGAAAGAGGGAACGGTCTCCATTGCGCATCTTGCGACTACGGACTATCACAGAACTGGTGTATTCCTCAACTTTCTCCACTTGGTTCAGCTCGTCAGAAGGATCCGTGAAAGTTTCTCCATTGACAACCTCTCGCATCTTGCGTTCTTTCAGACGCTCTGCGGTTTCCATGACCAAGGCATTATTCTGCTTGTCAGCCTCGGTAATCTCTGGGTTGATATAGAGCTTCAGAAACTCGTACTTGCGCTCACCATTATAATATATGTCGAAGTAGAGCGACTTGCTGCCGTTGGCAAGGTCCTTGAAACGAAGAGTGACAGCTTCACGCTTGTTGGGTCTGCCTCTATGTTTTTTGATTGTTCCATCTATGGCTCTGTCCTCACCGTCATCGTCAATAAACTTCCATTGGTGTCCTTCTCTGCCAGAAACGGCTCCAACGACTTCGTTTACCTCACTTTCCTTTCCCTTGACACTTTTGCCAGTTTTATCACTGCCGACTTTTTTCTTCTTACTTAAACGTGCGGTCTTCTTGCTTGAAGTTGTTGTAGAAGCAGGATGCTCCAAGGAAGCCTTCACTGTTTCCAACTTCCCCGACAGAATTTCTTGCACTCGTTGGTTCTTGATAGCTTCTGCCTTCTGCAAGGTCTCGGTATTGACAGCCTTAGCCTTGTCATCGTCCTCAGGAAGCAGATAAAGCTTCAAGAACTCATACGACCTCTTTCCACTTTTGTAAGTGTCGAGATAAATCGACTTTGTGCCATTCGCCAAATCCTTATAGCGTATGCGCACAGGTTCATTGTTACTTCTCATGTTACTTTGTTATTTATTCTACTTATTGTCATTTTGCGAGATTTGTTACTCACGGTGCAAAGATACGAAAAATAATTGGATTTGTTACCCAAAACAAGAACCAATTACGAACCATTAACTATGATAAATAATAAAATCAAATGGTAAAGTAACAAACAAATAACAAAATACACACTTTGTTAAATACCTGCTATATGCTGTATATATTAGTATTTACGCACGTTTTATTATCATTTTGAATGTTGCATGAGATTTGACGTTGTATTGGCGTTGTATCAGCGTTGTTCGTTTCGACAGACAGGGCAATGCGAAGGCCTTAATAGCGTGGAACGAGCAGCAGACTGGCTCCGCGCTTCTTTGTATATATACCTTAATAATAATTTGGCAGGTTGGGAGCCTCTGTCATTAAATAGGAAAGGCATGAGGCAGTCTGAACGTGCAAGTATAATGAGAATAGTTTCTGATTTGATAGAGGCTGATGGTATCATTGATGCAAGAGAGATTATCTTTCTTGATTCTTTGCGTGAGAAATATGGAATCAAGAAGGAAGATGAAGTGGCTGCTGCCTCCTATACTTTTGCGGCGGCTTTGAACGAACTTCTTTTGGCTGATGATAGTCTTAAGCATGATTTGATTGGTGATTTCAATCAAACGGCAATGTCTGACAATTATTGTGCAAGGGAAGAGGCTTTGCTGATTCTAGCTTTACGTTGTTGTATGACTATCAATATGGGAAGTTCGGTAACTGTACTTTCCATTGATACATCTGAAATAAAATTTGAAGATACTCAAATTCTCTATGTTGAAAGTGAATTTGATAAGAAAATCAATGAGCAAATCCAAAATAGTTACCGGGAAATCTGTTCGGAGATACGATTAGCGGGTTTTGATTTTGTCTATTTGCCAAAAATAGCGGAACATTATCAAAGTATTTCTGAAACGGATTTGTATCAGATTGCTGATTTCTTATATCCTAAGGTAAGCTATGAACGACTGCAAGTTATTATTAAGCAGTTGCGTAGCTTGTCAACAGAACGTTTTTGTAAAGACCTATTGGCTGCGAAATTGAATGTGAAAGAGTTTGGACTAGTAAATCCTTCTTTCATGATAAAGATTGGGGAATCTTTTGTTAATGATAGAATGGTGTCGAATTTCTTGCTTGTAGAAATAGAGGATGATGCTCTTGGTACTATTCGTAAGATATTGGATTTGTTGGCTGAGAACTATCATAATCTAAGACTGAATTATTTGCAAGAAGAAACTGGCCGTTTTATTTTCCGTGGTTTTTATAAGCAGATCTTTGATATTCTAATGCTTCGTAAGGGTGTGAAGAGTTCTGTTGTCATTGATACTTTAAAAGAGCAAATTTATTTTCCTGAGGCAGATGTCAAGTTGGAGAAAATCCACAGAAGGGAAAAGGCATTATATGCTTTGTTTTTGTTAGAGTCTATGAGTGGAGGTATCAACTTTAATAAGCCAGTAACTGCCAAACAACTTGAAAGATATCAAAAAAGAATGGCTGCTATTATGAAGAAATATCAAATCATCTATAAGAAGTTTGGCGGTGAGGCTGATAAAGCTCCTAATATCTTGGATTATGCAACTCGTGCGCCAATGATTGCATTATTGAAAAAACAGATATTGAAATTGAATGATGTTTTGTTCCATGCAGAAGACTATATAATACAGCGTAATATGTATGGTAACTATGGAGTAAGAATCTCGGCAGATTTGATGACTTATCAGGATGGTATAGATGAGGGAATAAAACCTTTATTAGATTCTGACGAATGGCAGAAAATTTCAGCCTTGTAAGGTTGCAACCTATTTGTTAGACATTTTACTCTTGTTGACTTGCAACGTTTGCATATATAATAAGGTGTGGAGAAAAATGATTAGCTTTGCACCATCAAACAGATAATAATAACAATTTAAATATTTGAGAATATGATCAATCTTGAAAAAGGACAGCGTATTAGTATGGATAAGGGGCTGTCATTAGTAGGTGTAGGACTCGGTTGGGATCCAAATGAGGGTTCTGGTTATGATTTCGACTTGGATGCTTCTGCATTCATGTTGGGTGAGAATGGTCAGATTCCACAACAGGAATTCTTTGTATTCTATGGAAATCAGAAAGCTCCAGATGGCTCTGTGGAATCTACAGGCGATGATCTGACTGGTGGAAATAGTGATGGTGGTGATGATGAAACCTTGAATGTTGACTTGGCAAAGGTTAGTCAAAACATTAAAGAGATAATCTTTACTGCAACTATTTATAAAGCTGATGAACGTCGCCAGAATTTTGGTCAAGTACGAAATTCTTATATTCGTATCTATGATGCAAAGACAAATACAGAGATAGCTCGTTATGATTTGGATGAGGACTTTTCTATAGAGACAGCTGTAGAGTTTGGTCGTCTGTATCGTCATAATGGAGAATGGAAGTTTGAGGCTATTGGTAATGGTAATAAAGGTGGTCTGCAGGCTCTCGTAAACAAATATGCTAAACAATTTGCATAATCGCTTATGGCTATTAATTTGATTAAAGGTCAACGAGTTGAAATCGAATCTGGTTTGACTCGTTTGAAGGTAGAGATGGGATGGAAGGTGAATCCAAATGCAGACCCGGCATATGATTTGGATGCATCTACTTTCCTGTTGGGTAGCAATGGGCAGATAGAAAACGAATATGATTTTGTATTCTATGGTTCACCAAATACTATAGAAGTAAATGGGGAAGTACGTCCGTGTTCTGTGGACAAAAGTGTCCTTGGCTCCGTTGACGATTTAGGTGATGATGACGATGATACTGGAGAGGGAAATGAGGAAATAGAAGTGGATTTGACAAAAACTTCGGCTAAGGTGCAAGAAATCCTTTTTACAGCAAGTATCTATTGGAGTCCATCAGATGCAAATGACCCTGTGAATGCTCCACGAATGAAGTATAATTTTGGTCAGGTCCGTAATGCATATATTCAGATAAAGAATGCAATAAATGGAGAGGTTATTTGCCGTTATGATTTGGATGAAGACTTCTCTACCGATAAAGGTGTTGAATTTGGTCGTTTATATCGTCGTGGTTCTGAATGGAAATTCCAGGCAGTAGGTGAGGCTCATAAAGATGGACTAGAACCTATTTGCAGAAAGTATGCTTCTAAATTTATGTAATTATGGCAATCATTCTAGAAAAGAGCGGTGATACTCATCGTATTAATTTGGAAAAGCCTACAGCGGGCAAACCTTCTGCAGGTGAGATTGTTATCAATCTTGACTGGAGTAAAGGGGGATTTTTCAAAAATCTCTTTGGCAATGCCATTGATCTGGATTTAGGCTGTTATTATGAGTTGCGTAATGGTAAGAAGATGCTGATAGATGGTTTGCAATTCTCTCATGGTAGAGGAGGCGACCGTCATCATGTGACTCGACAAGGCTGCTATGATATGGCTCCTTATATATGGCATCAAGGCGATGACCGTGGAGGTGGTGCTTCTTCTGGAGAAACAATTCTTGTGAATCCTGTTGGTATCAATGAAATCAAACGCATTATAGTTTATACCTTTATTTATGAAGGCGTAGCTAAATGGTCGGAGACGAATGCTGTTGTAAAAGTCAAAGTTCCAGGCAATCAAGATGTCATCGTGAAAATGGGGCAACAGTACAGTGACAAAAAGTTCTGTGCGATAGCCCAGCTAGATTTTGCTGGTGATAATTCTATTACAGTGAAGAAACTGATAACATTTCATGATGGACATCGTGATTGTGACAAGCAATATGGCTGGGGATTCAATTACAGTCCTGGCAGTAAAGATTAATTTTTAAAACTTGATAATTATGGCAATAAAACTTGAAAAAGGACAACGCATCAATCTTGAAAAAGAGACTGGTGCGAAATTGACCAACTTCTGTGTTGGTTGTAACTGGGGAGCTATCATCAAGAAAACTTTCTTTGGTTTGTCTACATCTGTTGTAGATGTTGATTTGGATCTTAGTTGTATGATGTTTGATGCTAATGGTAATGTGGTTGACCATATTTGGTCTCCTTTATATCAATTCAATGGCAAACTACCTCAAGGCAAGTTGGATTCAAATGATCGTGCTCTTCATCATACAGGTGATGACCTAACAGGTGATCAAAATGGAGATGATGGTCTTGACAATGAGATTATTACTGTTGACTTGAATCGTGTCAGCTATAATGTGAACTCTATCGTGTTCTTTTTGAACATATATAATAATAATGAATATAGTGGTGATTTCTCAGGAATTCCATATGCTTCTATTCGTATGTTTGAGGGTACACCTGAAAGACCACCTAAGCAAGTGTTTGCTCAATATAATGTAGCGACTAAGACAGAATGTGTAGGTAAGCGTGCTCTTGTAATGGGTAAGTTGTACCGACGCAATGGTGAATGGAAATTTGCAGCAATCGGTGATGCGTTTGAAGATAGAACTATCGGACAAACCATTGTTCGTGTGGCAAGAGATTATTCAAAGTAAAATGTTTATAAAATGAGAAGATTACCTGTATATCTACTCCTCGACACTTCGGGTTCTATGTATGGTGAACCTATCGAGGCAGTGAAAAATGGCGTTCAAACGCTTATCTCCACGTTGAGAAGTGATCCGTATGCGTTGGAAACAGCGTATATCAGTATTATCACTTTTAATACATCTGCACAGCAGGTTTCACCTCTTACAGAGTTGGCGGCGTTCCAACAGCCAACCATTGATGCAAGTGGTTGCACAGCATTAGGTGGTGCGTTGGAACTACTATCGCAGAAGATAGATAGTGAGATTACAAAGACCACAGCTGAGGTAAAGGGAGATTGGCGACCATTGGTTTTCATTATGACAGATGGTGAACCAACCGACTCTATTACAAAGGGACTTGAGGAATTCAAGAAGCGTAAATGTGGTATGGTTGTAGCTTGTGCTGCTGGTCAAGGTGCTAATACCAATACGTTGAAGCAAATCACAGAAAATGTGGTTCAGTTAGATACTGCCGATAGTGCGACTATCAAGGCTTTCTTCAAATGGGTCTCAGCTTCAATTAGTACAAGTAGTAAATCTGTTGAGGATACAGCTTGTGAAGCTACAACAATGAGTGAGTTGCCACCTCCACCACCAGAGGTTAATATTGTAGTATAATAATTGGGGGCGATAAGCCCCCAATAAATAATTGAAAAAATGAAAAAGTATATTTTTATTTTAATATCCCTAATTGTTATTTCTTTACCTATTAAGGCTCAAAGTTCTGATGTTCAAAGACTGTCAGATGCTGTTACTCAGATAGTAGGGTCATTCATGGATAATCCATATCATCATGATAATACAATAAAGATATATAATTTAACGCAAACTTTCAAGAAGACTATAGATGAAGTATATAATTCAGCTATAGCATATTCTATTTATTCAGATGATGCAAAAATAGATTTAGATTATCTTCGTAATATGAAAGCAATACTTGATTGTTTGGATTTTATTACGGCGAATATAGCTGGATATTCTCGTGGCGGTATGGAAACTGTAAAAATGGACACATATTTTAATAATATGATATCTTCTTTTGGTTGGACAAGAGAGGTTATCTCTTCTTCTGTACCTGATTTAATAGTTTATGAGTATCGTAAAGATAATTTTAGAATGGTACTGGTACAAAATACCCGATTAAAAAAAGAAATGTCAGATTTTAATTGCAACCGTTTTGAATGCTATACAATTAATCCTTATAATAGGCAAAACTATGCCTTCACTATGAGATATGTTTTTGGGGGAAATTATCAGTTTGCGGAATATGGTGATGATTCATGTAGTTATAAGAAAATAACGAAAGTTACAACACGGAGAGGACTTGAATAAAAATTTAATTATGAGCAGAAGATTACCTGTATATATATTGATAGATACTTCTGGTTCCATGAAGGGTGAACCTATAGAGTCTGTAAAGGTGGGACTGTCGGACATGATAGCATCTTTGCGATTGGACCCATACGCATTGGAAACGGCCTGTATCAGTATTATAACATACGATAAGGATGTCAAGCAAATTCTTCCTTTGACCGAATTGGAGAACCTTCAATTGCCGGAGATTGTTTGTCCTGAAGCTGGACCAACTCACATGGGAGCAGCTTTGGAATTGTTGTGTCAACGATATGATGCAGAGGTGAATATGGGTTCTAAAGAGCAAAAAGGCGATTGGATGCCATTATTGTTTATCTTGACAGATGGAAAACCTTCGGATTTGTTGGCATATGATAATGTGATACCAAAGGTCAAAGCACATCAGTTCACAAATATTGTGGCTTGTGCTGCTGGTCCTAAGGCAAAAACAGAACCTTTGAAGAAACTTACTGACAATGTATTTACACTTGATACAATGGATAGTAATACATTCAAGAAGTTCTTCCAATGGGTATCAATTAATATCATAGGAGGTGGTAAGACGATGGGAGTTACAGACCAGCTAGAACTGCCTGCACCTCCAACAGAAGTAAATTTAGTGGTATAAAGTGATATGAATTGCAAGATAGTAGGATATGAGTATAAGACTCTTGAAGTGACATTGTCACCAGGAGAATCGTTTTATGCAGAGCGTGGAAGTATTGTCTATGTTGATGAGGCTTTGCAACGTGATGTGGAGTTTAATGGAAGTGGCTCTAGCAATGGTGGATTAGGTAGCCTCTTGGGAGGTGTCTTAAAATCTGCGTTGTCAGGTGAATCTATTTTGATAATCCGTTTCTATAATCCTACAAATACGGAGAGAAAAATGGTACTTTCTGGTAGTTGTTGTGCTCTCGTTCCTATTAGATTGCAAGGAGGAAACTTAATCTGTCGTCGTGGACATTATGTTGCATCCACGAATAAGATAAACTTGAACCTTAATATAAGCCTTCAAGGATTAGTGGGTGGAGTAGGATTTTTCCAAAAGATAGATGGTAATGCTACTGTTTTTCTTGATTCCCTTGGTTCTCCAATAGAAAAGATTCTGGGCAATGGTGAAACGATAGAAATTGATGAAAATCATATCGTAGCTTTCAAAGGTTTCTCTCCTTCACAGATTCAGGCAGGTTGGTCTGTTGGTAATGTATTGAGAGGAGAGGGATTGAGTTTGATGAAGGTGACAGGACCTGGTAAGGTCTATCTGAGTCCTCTTCCGATGATAGTCTATAAGAACAACTAAAAGGGTATTGGCTATGAATGATGGCTTCTTTGTTAGTTACTATGCTATAAAATGTCAATATGCTTTGAATGCTTTATTTGAAATTTATACGGATGTAGGAAAAACTCTAATGAGACATTGTCAATTAGATAATAGAATTTTAACATTAATACTTGCGTGATATGTTGTTTGGATTATTTTCAAAGAAGAAAAGAAATGGCACCCTTTTGAACAAGAAGGATGGAAAACTTTCTGTAGCTTCTATAAACAATCAAAAATCAAAAGGAGAGAGTTGCTCCTTTGATTTGGAAGATGATATGATGCAGATATTTGTTCGTCATGAGTCTATTTGTCAACATCAACCGATTCGGTTTGAACGTTCGACAGAGAAACATAGAATAACATTGGGTGAAATTTTGTCTTTGTTGTTAAATATCAGCGTACAAGAAGTTTTATCTATGGGAGTTTGTGAATATGTCACATGGTCTCATGGTAAGGATAATACCAATACGACAATTGAAGATCCAAATTCAATTTGGAATTTTGATGTTTGGAGTTGTGTCTTGAAAAATAAAAATGAAGATGGGCATTATGTTAATCTTCCTGATAACACGACAATTTTGATGATTAAGACCACAACACGTAATTGTATTGTGGTAATCAATGGTCGTTGTGGTGGTACAACAGAGAAATATCTTCGTTTGACAATAATGATGCCTGCTAAAACTTCTGCAGGAAATCTTGTTTCTTCGAATATTTCAACAACAACTAACGTAAATAGAGCATATACAAATAGTTTTATATTGGCATTTAGTGAACCAAGCAATGGTGAATTGCTTACTCGATATAAAGCTATTGAGAAATGTGTTCTAGAGAAAATGAAAGCCCAGAATTTTTCGTTTACTCGAACAGAGCAAGCATATATAAATGGACAATATGAATTTGAGTATTCAGATTATATATCTTATGGAAAATGGCTGCTTTCTCAAAATCGCTTTTATGATGCCTATACGATAAATATACGGGCTTACAGATATTTAAAGCATGAGTTTTATTCATGTAATAAAGGATATGTGAAAGATGCCTATTATGAAATCTGTCATGATTTGGGGAATATTTTGCAATATTTAGGCAAATATACAACATCTGTATATTTTCTAAAACAAGCAGCATTAGGAAATAATTCTTTTACAAAAGATTATGAGGAAGCAGAAACCCTGTTCTACAATGTGATAAAAGAACACCAATGTAAATGTGTTAGAATCTGTGATAGTACTATCACAGTAGGCTATATATTACAGTTATTGTTTGACATCGATATAGCTAATATAAGATGTGAGGTAACACAATATGATATAGCTTTAGGAAAGCATGTAAATGTGCCCGCAGATACAGTAGACGCATTGCGTTTTCAATTAAATAAGGATGAGGCAAGAAACAAAGTGTTTGTTTTTAGTCGTTCTCATTCTCAAGTTAGTGAAATCGATAAATCGATTTTGTGTTTTGATGCTCCTTTAATTGTTTCAACGCAAGATGTTGTGTCAGAAGATGGGATGCTATTCATAAAAGTTGATATAATGAGTTGTAATTTTGAGACGAATGATGATAAAAAAGATTTTGGGACAGATAACAAACCTGAGAATGTAACTGTCATTCTAAGCTCAACTTCTGGGCTAACATTTGGTAAATCGACAGATGAGATTAAAAGTTGTATCGATTATGCTGAATGGTTAAGGGAGCAGCACCTAACTGTTGAGGCTTATAAAATGGCAATGTGGAGCTGGGAAAATATCTTACCAATAGTGAGACAAGAAAAGACTTCTGTAGATAAACATATACTTGATTTGTTTTATAAATGTGCATATGAGATTGGATGGAATTTGATGGATTTAGGGAAACAAGAAGAAGCTGTATGCTATTTGGAAATAGCTAGTAAAAGTTTAGATGCACTTTATATACAAGAGTATATTAATGGCTTGGTGAATTTGCGCGATCCCCGAAGTCTGAGTATTATAAACTATGCACTTTCTCACTATCCAAAACCAAAAGATGAAAATTTGGTTCAGCGTAGAAATGCTTATATAGCCTTTTTAAATAGACGTAAAGCTTATGTGTTAATTGATCAAGGTCGTTTGAATGAAGCTGAGCTCTTATTACAAACATTAATAAAAGAGCCTCTTTGTCAAGACTTTGCGATTGGCGAATTAAAGTATATTGAAGAATTAAAAAAGAGAACAACAATTTAATAATAAAACTTATGAGAAGATTACCTATATATTTCCTCGTTGACGTATCAGAGTCAATGGTAGGAGAGCCAATCCAGCAAGTGCAGGATGGTATGAGAATGATAGTTCAAGAATTGCGTACCGATCCGTATGCTCTTGAAACAGCATATATATCAGTGATAGCTTTTGCTGGTAAAGCAAAAAGTGTAACGCCTTTGACGGAATTGTATAAATTCTATCCTCCAACGTTTCCTATTGGTGGAGGTACGTCTTTAGGTGCTGCTCTTAACTTTTTGATGGATGATATGGATAAGTCGTTAGTGAAGACAACCTTGGAGAAAAAAGGTGATTGGAAACCAATCATTTTCCTCTTTACAGATGGAACTCCTACAGATGATCCAACTCCAGCTTTCACTCGTTGGAATCAGAAGTATCGTCATTCAGCTAATATTGTAGCAATATCTATCGGTGATAATGCGAATACGCAGTTGCTGGGACAAATTTCAGATAATGTGCTTCGTTTGAATAATACTGATGAAAGGTCGTTCAAGTCATTCTTTAAATGGGTTACAGCTTCCATCAAGGCAACAAGCGTTTCTGTGACGGATATGGGTGATGATGAAGTAAAGTTGGCACCTACATCTGGTATAAATCTTGAAAAGGTAGATACTTCTAAGCCTTGTATCATAGATGAGAATTTTGTAGTGTTGGTAGGCAAATGCTCCAATACCAAGAAAACTTATCTCGTAAAATATGCAAAACGAATGGCAGAGTACAAGGACATGGATTACGGAAACCTTGGCTTATTGAAGAATGAGTTTAAGTTGGTTAGTGCTTATCCTATAGATGAAGAAACATATAATAGCTTGTCTGATGGAAATTCTAACCAGAGTATCAATACTACTGCTTTGCGTGGTGTACCAACCTGTCCTTGTTGTGGCGCACAATTAGGTGTAGTGGTCTGTGAATGTGGAAATATTATGTGTTCAGACGGAAATACGACAGCTTGCCCTTGGTGTGGTATGGAAGGCTCTTTGGGTGAGATTGCTGCAGGTGGAGCTGATATAACAAGAGGAAGAGGATAAAGCTATGAATGTAGAAAAGATAATAGATATAGTTTGTCAAGGGAAGAACGACGAGAAGGTGGAAGACTTCTTGAAGTTCCTTTCAGACAAATTGTGGAATCAATATAAAGAACATCTGATGGACAATATTTTAGTTGCAGAAAATAAAGTAAAGTCTTTAGCATTTTCGATACCGAATGCTAAGGAAGGAAAGGAATATTCACAAACAGTGAACGTTCCTGATGAAAATATGGTGCTTGTTGAAGTAAGCGGCATATCAGAAGAAATGCATGGCTTGACAATAACTGTGGCAGAGGATGGACATAGTTTTACAATTAGTGGTTTGCCAACTTTGGAGCCATTGCGTAATGGTGGTACAACAACGGCAGAATCAACATTTGAACTGACGTTATGCTATAAATATAAAGGTATATTTTTGCCAGAAGATAGACCCGTCTTAGAACGTAAGATTCCTTTTGTCATCAATCAAGACCCACGTAAATTGTGGAAGAATTTACCTGTGGATTGGGAAAATATGCCTGAACCACGTTATCAGAATGAAGATGTACAATGTGAATATGTTAAGGTTGAGGCACTGAATGATGGTGCTCCTCAAAAGGATATTGTAGCAGCCAGCAAGCGTGGTCGTTCTCATGCCCAAGAAGCAAAACCTCGTGATGACCATTTCAAAATGGCTCATCTTGAAAATGGCTGGTATATTATGGCTGTTGCTGATGGAGCTGGTTCTGCCAAATATTCTCGTGAGGGTTCTCGAATAGCTTGTGAGACTGTAATAAAACATTGTGAAGAAGAATTAGCTAAATGTCAAAGTTTTGAAGATAATATCAACTTATGGCATTTGGATCAAGGCTCTGTTGAAGCAGGAAAACTCATAAGTGCAGATATATATCGTATTGTTGGAAATGCCGCATTAAAAGCTCATAGAGCTATCAATGAAGAAGCAAAACTTCAGCAAATACCTTCTAAGGCTTATGCTACAACATTGTTACTGGCAATTTGTAAGAAATTTGACTTTGGGTGGTTTGTGGCTTCGTTTTGGGTTGGAGATGGCGCGATGTGCTTATATGATCAAGAAAGTCATACTTCATCGTTGTTGGGGGACCCTGATGAGGGAGAATATGCAGGGCAAACTCGTTTCTTGACTATGACAGATATTTTTAGTGACCCTAAAGAGTTCTATGGACGTTTGAAATGCAAAATCGTCCCAGATTTTACCGCTTTGTTCTTAATGACTGATGGTGTGAGTGACCCAAAGTTTGAAACAGACGCAAACTTGAATAATCCTGATAAATGGGATGCACTTTGGAATGATTTAAAGGAAAATGGGGTGCATTTGTCTGATGATAATGAAGCTGCCAAAGAACAACTTCTTAAATGGTTAGACTTCTGGTCACCAGGTAACCATGATGATAGAACTATAGCAATATTGTATTAGAAAAGTATATTATGGCAAACAAAGTAATATTAAAGGCATCTGATGGCACAACCGTTGAGTTTTATGATGAAATCAAAGCTCAAGGTGGTGTCAAGGATGTTTATTTTTCAATAGACAAGACATACGTTGTCGCTTTTTATCGAAAGACTCTTTCACCAAGTGATAAAAATCGTTTGGAAAATATTGTAGGCCCTTACCATAAACGAATATTTGAGACTGTAGAGGGTAAATATTGGAAAGACTATTTAATCATGCCAGATCGACTTGTTGAATGGAAAGGAAAAATCGGTGTGGTCTTACCCTTTTATCCAAGTAAGTATTTCTTTAAAGGTGGGCCCTTTGATGGTAAGGAAAAAGAAGGTAAATGGTTTGCATCTGCAAAATTGAGAAATCGTTTTGTCCCAGCAGACCAAAAGGGTACTTGGCTTTCTGATTTACACATGTGTTTAAAACTAGCTCGTGCTGTCAGAAGGTTGCATGCTGCCGGTCTTGCTCATTCTGATTTATCGTATAAAAATGTGCTTGTAGATCCTATTTCTGGTAATTCTTGTATTATTGATGCTGATGAATTGGTTGTTCCAGGAAAATATGATGCAGGAGTTTTAGGTACACCTGATTTTATAGCACCTGAGGTTATGGAAACCAAAGGCTTGAAGATTGGCGATCCTAATAAAAAACTTCCGAGTATCGCAACAGACCGTCATGCTTTAGCTGTGCTCATATATATGTACTTGCTAAATCGTCATCCTCTGCGAGGTGGCAAAGTATGGGATATAGATCCTGCAAAAGATGAAGAGTTGTCGATGGGAGAAAAGGCTTTATTTATAGAGCATCCGACAGATAAGACAAATCGTGTCAAACCTCAAGATCTAGATAAGAGTCAGTTGCCACAAGGTGACCCTACAAAACTACCATATACAATTTGTGGTCCGTATTTGAAAAAGTTATTTGATAGAGCTTTTATAGATGGACTTCATAATCCTTCTGCTCGTCCAAGTGCTGCCGAATGGGAAGATGCTTTGGTTAAAACTTGTGATCTAGTTCAACCTTGTCAAAATCCGAAATGTGAGGCGCATTGGTATGTCTTTGACAATACTACCAAGCCAAGATGTCCTTTCTGTGGAACAGAATATAAAGGGCAATTGCCTATTCTCAATTTCTATTATGCACCTTCTCACGGAAAGTATATGTCTGAGAATTACAGATTGATGGTGTATGATAAGCAGACTTTGTATAAGTGGCATTCTAATCGTCTTGTTTCTGCAAATGAGAAAACGACAGATGAGGATAAAAAACCTGTAGGTGACTTCCATTTCTTTAATAATCAATGGATCCTCATTAATCGCCGTTTGCCAGATATGTATGATGCGACGGATAAAAAGCCTATTGGTATTGGGGAATATGTGCCTTTAACAGATGGTAGGCAGATTTTGCTTGATAAAAGTCAAGGAGGTAGATTAATAGTAGTTCAACTTGTAAATAATTAAAATTATGGCTATAGAATTGAATAAAAATGAGAAGAATTTAAATCAGTATATAGATTATGTAAATAATCAAATCAATTATACTGGTGAAGAATTAAAGATAGATTTGGCTCAACGTGGTCTTTCTGAAGACGAAATAGATTATGTAATGGCTTTTTATAAACCACATATAAAACAAAAAATGTTTTCCCATCCTTTTTCTTTTCAAGGACGAATAAGAAGATTGGAGTATGGGTTGTCTGTTGTGTTGGTTTACATTTATTGTTTATTTATAGTATTTATATCAGAATTAATGGGTGAAGAATCTGCAACATTATTGAGCTTGATTCTTATAATACCATTATATTGGTTTATGTGGGCGCAAGGAGCAAAACGATGTCATGACAGAGGAAATTCAGGATGGTATCAGTTGATTCCATTTTATGGCTTATGGATGTTGTTTGGGGATGGTGACGAATGTGAGAATGATTATGGCTTTGACCCAAAAGGAAGAAATGTTTTTTCAGAAAATTAATTTTTGAGTGTAATGTCAAGAGGCAAAGGTTTAGTACAATTCATAGTTCATATGTCCCATTTGACACCTGTTGGATGGGGCTATTTCGGATGCTCTATTCTGTTATCTGGAGCTTTTTATTCTTCAAGTAAAAAGGTTCTGCCTTATTTAATAAAGGTACAGGCAAGGAAAAGTTATCCGGAATTTGAATGGATTATAATACCACAATATAGTATATCATTGTCATTATTGTCTTTTATAATAATGAATAGTTTTTTAGGCTATTTTTGCGAGTCAAACAATGTGGATGATGACATAGTATATTTTATAATGGTGGGTATAGTCTTTTTTCTATTTGTACTATTCCCGAAGCTTTTAAAAATATTTAGGCTCAAATGTTTTATGAAAAATAATGATAGCTATTTTATCTCAAGATTTTCGTTGCTTGGATTTTATAGACGTATAAATGTAGATAAAAGCAGCGTGGTAATAACGCCAGATGCAAAAGGAGAAATAGCCGATGCTTTTATTACTTTTGTCTATAATGAGAGAAAAATGTGCAAGTTAGATAAAAAGTTTTATTCTGAAGCTGGGTGGAATCTCTTAAAAAGAGAATTAGCTGATTAATGAATAACAAGATGAACATATATATAATCCGAAATAATCAACGCTTTGGACCATACGATGAGCAAACTTTGCTCTTGTATGTTAACAATGGACAGGTGCTAAAGCAGGACAAGGCTATTGCTGATAGTGATAGCCTTGAACGGACAGTTGGCTTTTATTTGAAACGAGCTAACTTGAAGAGTCATGTCCAAAACGAAAGAAATGTATTAGCACAGTTGTCTGTAATAGGCTCCGAGTTGATATTTCCTAAAGCAAAATTGTTTTCTAAGCATTTTCTTTCAGATCAAAGGTTTCTGATATTGGCTTTAGTTGGATTATTGCCAATGGTAATTATGAATATACCATTAGGAGGATTCTTTATTTTCTATGAAGTGTCTTTGTACTTTTCAGTTATTTGGGGATTATTTTTCTATGCTTGTTTTAAAACGAGCCAAGTAAAGTTGAAGACAACTTTGAATGTATTCTTTTTGACTCAACTTTGTGTGTTTGTTGCATGGGATTTGTTAGGTTTACCTAAAGTCAATCCTTTCTATGCTTTTACAGATGTGGCTTTCCCTTTAAACATACTTGGTTATGTCTTCGGGGTGGGACTTACGGAAGAATTAGGAAAGATGATACCGCTCCTTATTATATTAAGGAATGCAAAGGAACCGTTAATACCTCAAACGATGGTGTTTTATGGCTTGATGGCAGGAATCTCTTTTGGAGTTTTTGAAGGAGTTCAATATCAGATGACGGTAAATGCTGAGCAGACGTATGATGTTTCGTTCTTCCTGAACATTGCAAGATTGACAAGCTTGCCGTTCCTTCATGCTTGTTGGTGCGGTATTGCAGGTTATTTCTTGTCGTTTGCTCATCTCTATCCAAAGTATAGACGAGGATTATATGTTCTTGCAATCAGTATTCCTGCTATAGTTCATGGGTTATATGACTCCTTTGCTGATTTAGGGACTATTTCGCTTGTTATGGTGTTCTTGGGTTTGATGCTTTTGATGATGTATTTGAAGCAAAGCGTTGATTATCAGTCGAAATTAAGGCAATAAAGAATGACTTATAACCTTGCATGCAAATGTTAGTGTCTAAGAGTATATAGTGAGTGTAACGTTAGGGGTTCTCGGTCTTGTTGAAAGAAAAGCAATACCTTTGCACCAGAAAATAAAAATAATAACAATTAAAAAATCAAGATTATGGGAATCTTTAATATCTTTAACAAGAAAAGTGACAACGAGAGCGCAGCTACAGTTTCACTTCCAGTAGTAGAACCTTCTGAAGCAAAGGAGGTGGTTGAGAGTGTTGTACCAGTAAAGGAAGAGGCTTCAAGAGAGAATAAGCCTTTGACTGTTTCTTATGCAACAGGTTGGCCTATAGATGTTATCTATGGTTATCTTCATAAGAATTATGAGGATAAGGGCTTTGCTGATGCTATGGTCAAGAGTGACTTGGCTTTCCGTGATTTAAATATGAGTCTCATTCGTAATAAGATACTCATGGTGTTCAGAGAAATCAACCTCAACTATGATGTAATGAAGCAAGACTTGCAGGTACGTATTGACAATTGCAATGCTGCTGGTTTGTTGACCACCGTTGCTGAAATCGAAAAGACCATGTCGCTGATAAATGCTCACAAAGAAGAGTTGAGTCAACTTGAGTTAGATTTTCGTAATAATGCAAATGAGGCTTCCATTCCATTACAATCCTATGATTGTGGATTCTTGAGAGGTATTGCAACAATTGCGATGAGTGGTGCTAAAGGTACGCCAATTTCACATATGCAGAATGTGAACAATATAGCATCTAAGCAAGCTATTGCATAGTTATAGTTGAACTTTAAAAACGAATGTCTTATGAACTGGTGGATTAAATTTGGTTGCAAATTGACAGGTTGGAGTTCAAGTGTTTTGGCTCAGTGCTCTGAGGCAAGTAAAACACAGTTAAGCAAATATACCTCTGCTTTGCTCATCTTGATGATTGTATGGAGTATTACAGGCTTTTGCTTCGCTCAAAGGTATATTGGACTTCCTGTTTGGGGATGCATTTTAGTTTCATTGGTATTCATTACCATCGTGATTATGATCGAACGCCAAATTCTCTTGGCCTTGCACCCAACAAAAAAGTTAGTTGCTTTCAGGTTTGTAATAGCTATTATTATGGCAATTGTTGGCTCGACAATTTTTGACCAGACAATGTTTGGAAAAGATATAGACAAGCAGATGGCTGACACGATAGAACACCAAACACAGACGCTTACACAGAAGAGAGTAAGTAACATTGATAGCAAGTTGTTGGCATTTCAAGAGGAAAAGGATTCCTTGGATAAAGTCAATTCGGAATTGCAAGCAGACATTAATGCTCATCCTTGGATTGTTCAAAAATCAGTGACCAACAGCCAAGATAGACTTGTTGTCAATGGAAAAATTAAGGTGGTAAACAATCCATCTGTGACAACCAACCAGGTCGCAAATCCTAAACAATCAGTAGTCTCTGCTAATAATGAAAAGATAAAGCAAATTGTTTTGCAAGAGATGGATTTGAACAAGAAAAGACTGACTGTGGAGGAAGATACGAGAAAGGAATGCCAGGCTAATGTTGGATTTCTGGAGGAATTGGAGGCAATGGTGTCTATAGTGACGACTCGTAAGGTCGCAGGAGCGTTTTATCTCATTTTCATTATGTTGTTGATGAGTTTGGAGCTTTTCGTTGTCACAAGTAAAATGGGAGACCAAGAATGTGATTATGAAATGGCAATAAAAGGAGCTGAAAAAGTAAAAATGGCTCAGTTTAATATGGCTTTTAATAGAGTGCAAGCAAAATAATATTCAAATTAATATATTTGAAATGTAATCTTGCAATCAATATATTCATTGATGATGATAATAAGGTGTAACGTTTTAGAAAATGAGCAAAATATCAAAAATGTAGATACCTTTGCATCAGAAAAATAAAGTAACAACAAATTAAAAGTAATAATTATGAAAAAGTTTATAGTAGCATTGGTTGCAATGATTGCAACATCAACTGTATCTTTTGGTCAGTCTTATAATTACAATAGTCGTAGAAATGCAACGTATTCTTATGGTGTGAACACTAATACGACAACAGTTAGTGGCTATACTCGTAGTAATGGAACTTATGTAAATGGTTATACTCGTACTCAACGCAATAGTACCAATCATGATAACTACTCTACATATGGTAATCACAATCCATATACAGGTACAATAGGAAGTCGTGCTAGAGACTATTCTACACAGTCTTATAACTATGGCTCTGGATATACTGTTCAGACTGGTAGCCGTGGAGGACAGTATTATGTGAATAGCCGTGGCAATAAGGTTTATGTGCCCAAGAGATATTAAAAAGTTTCGGTAGTGTTGAGTAAAATATAGTTCTCGGACAAAGTAATATAGATATGGCTATAAATTTAGATAAGAAAGAAAAGAAGAATAGTTGCCTAATACCATTTTTGGTTGTTTTGGTAATTATTGCCGCTTTAGTTGCAGGTATTGGCTTGTTATGGGGAGTAACTGGTTATATATGGTTCTTGAGAATTTTAGGAGTTATATTTGCTTTTGTCGCTTTCTGTGGATTAAGTTCCGCAAGTGGAGTTGGGTGTTTGATAACTATAATATGTGGTATATTTGCTGCATTATGCTTTTGGGGAGGCAATACAATAGAAAAAAACTATGCAGAGTCTATGCCGTCTGTGAGTACTTCATCTTCCTATGGCTCTGATGTTAGTTCGCAACCTCCAACGTATGAGAACGAAGTTTCTTCACAAGTAGAGGAAGATAGTCCTTACATAGATAATCGTTTGCAAACTGGAGATAGTCCTTATAAAAATATAAGATTATCTGGTAATGAATCGACTATTGAGATTAAGACATCAGCAGGTGATGAGAACGATGTTGTAGTTATCATTAAGCATAATGGTAAAATTGTAAGAAATGCTTACATACAGGGAGGTGACTCTTATCAATTCTCTGTACCAAACGGAACTTATCAAGTGTTCTTCTATGGAGGAAAAGGATGGAATCCAGACAAGAAAATGGCTGGTGGCTATACAGGAGGTTTTATTACTAATGAGTCCTTCTCGAAAGATAATGCCGTAACTTTGGATTACCAAGGTCTTAACTATGAGCTAATACCACAGCGTAATGGTAACTTTAATACAGAACTGAGTAGTGAAACGGAAATGTTTTAGTGTGATATAAATATGGATTATGAATCATGTCGTGATTTTCTAAAACGATTGGGCTATGTAATATTAATATGCATTGCCTTTCATTTTAAATTAGATAATTTTGCATTTATGATAGCATTTATTTTAATAGTAATAGCGTTGTTCTGCTTTTCCTATTATAAGGCAAAGCAGCAAAAGGCAGATCAAGAAATGGATCGTATTATGAATGCGCCAAGTGGAACTGTGAGCGCAGAAGTTTTACCTTTAAACAATAATAATATGGAAGAAAATCAAAATTTTAGTACACGAGACCTTTGTGCTGAAATCTTGCGTAAGTTAAACTGTGATGTTCAGTTTGATGAGGAAAATGAGTATAATATGCATTTCTCATATCAAGGAGAAAATTTTAGCGTGGAAACTTGGGAAGATGGTCTCATGATAACAATTTGGGATACATGGTGGGGAACTGTTGACTTGGATAACCTCGATGATGTTAGCCGTGTACGTAAAGCTATAAATACTATCAATGTTAGACAAGGTTTTACATTGATGTATTCTATAGACGAGAAGAGTAAAAAGTTTGCTGTTCATACCAAACGACAATGCTTGCTTATTCCTCAAATTCCTCAGATAGAAAACTATATGGTTGCAATGCTTACTGGCTTCTTTGATGCTCAACGTAGCTTTAAAGAGGAGTATGATAGACTGAGATTAGAAGAAGAGGCAAATGCTAAAGTTTAACTTAGAGAGTTCGCTTATAATTCATAATTTCATAAAATGAAACTGTTATGAGATATTTAATTTTATCAATATTAGTCTTGTGTTCTTCAGTCATGTTGGCTGATAACATAAAACGACCTGATAGCTATAATTATAGTCGGGGTGTAGAAGCTATCAATAACAATAATGCAGAGGAAGCTCTCGATTACCTGAACAAGGAAATCAATGAACATCCTGACAATGGGTACGCCTTTGTATGGATAGCTTTGGTGAGGAACTACAATGAAGAGTTTGGTCGAGCTTTGACTGCGGCAAATGTTGCAGTCAAGAAGATTCCTGTAAAGGATAAAGAGTTTAGGGCTTTTGCTTATGCAACCAGAGCAAAAGTGTATCTGAATCTAGAAGATACGGTTCAAGCTTTAAAGGATTGTGGTTTTGCAATCAATGCGATGCCTAATGATACTCGTTATTATGAAGCTAGAGCTCAACTTTATTATGAGCTGGCGAAATATGATTTGTCAGATAGGGATTACCAAAAGATGATTTCCTTGAAGGAAGGGGATGTGATGGGATATATGGGCATAGGTAGAAATGCTAATGCCCAGAAACGTTATGGGGATGCCATCAAACAGTTTGATTATGTCGTAAAATTAGACCAAAATTATTCTTCTGCTTACTCTTTCCGTGCAGAAAGTTACATGGGACAGAAAAAATATAATGAGGCTATAGATGATGTGATAACTGCATTATATATTGATAATGATGATAAGGCTTTTTATGAATTGCAGGAATTGGCAGATTCTGCATTTGAGCAGACTATAGCAAAATTAAAAGTCCAAAATATTAAAGATGCAAATGATAATTCTTGGACTTATTATTTAGGTGTAGCTTTTGAAAAAACTGCAAGATATACTAAGGCTATAGCATATTATAAAGAGGCTTTGGAGAAGGAATCCAATATCATAACAGTTAATCGTATATCTCAATGTTATAATAAATTGGGTGATTATGATAAGGCTTTAGAGTATTGTAATCAAGCGATAGCTTTAGATTCTGTAAAAGCTAATTATTTGTATGAAAAGGCAAATATTCTAGATAATGCAGGACGTACTCAGGAAGCAATAAAGACCATGAGTGATTATATAGCAAATACCCCAGATGAGCCTGCTGGATATTATCAAAGAGGTTGGTTTAAGGATCATTCTGGTGATATTGAAGGGGCCTTGGAAGATTATACCATGGCAATTACCTTGCAGCCAAATGAGGCTTATGCGTATTTGAATAGGGGTGTTCTATATCGTTTGAAAGGTGAAAATGATAAGGCTGAGTCTGATTTCAAGCAAGTTGTTCGTTTGGATTCTATACCAGAAGATGCCGAATGTTCTTTTTATGCTTATTATTATTTGGGACAGAAAGATAAGGCTATAGAGGTATTGAATACAGCGCTTGATAAAGATAAAAAGGGGAATTGTTATGATGCTGCATGTCTTTACTCTGTAATGGGAGAGAAAGAAAAAGCTCTTTCGTATCTTCGCCAGTCTTTGGAGGATGGTTATAGACGTTTTGCTCACATTAAGCGCGACCGAGATTTGAATAATATACGCAATACTGAAGAATTTAAGGTCTTAATGAAAGGGTATGAAGAAAAGCATCTGCAGGAGATAGCCGCTGATGCAGATGGGGATGATTCTGCATACGAATTGAAAGTAGAAGAGATTCCATTTACAAAAGAGGGTGGTGTTTGCAAGGTGAAGTGTGCTATCAACGGCTTGCCTTTGCATTTCATCTTTGATACTGGTGCTACTGATGTTTCTATTTCTTCTGTTGAGGCCACGTTTATGGCAAAGAACGACTTCTTGTCTTCTTCAGACATTATCGGGAAACAGAACTATCAGACTGCTGATGGAAACATAACTGAAGGTACGGTTATCAATTTGAAAGATGTAAAACTCGGTTCTTTACATCTGAATAACATCAAGGCATCTGTTGTTCGCAATCAGGAAGCCCCTTTACTTCTTGGTCAAAGTGTTCTAAGTAAATTGGGAAAGATAGAAATAGACAATACGAAGAATGTGTTGCGTATTACACATAAGCAAAAAATCAATTAAATACAATTATATTATGGAACAAAAACATCATTACACAGGCTTGACCGATGCCCAAGTGCTCGAAAGCCGTAGTAAACATGGTGCCAATGTCTTGACACCACCAGAGAAAGAACCTCTATGGAAACAATTCCTAGAGAAGTTTGGCGACCCTCTGATTATCATTTTGCTGATAGCCGGAGTGTTGTCTATCGGCATTTCTTGCTATGAGTTTTGGGGATTGCATGAAGGTGCAGAGACTTTCTTTGAACCTGTTGGTATATTTGTGGCTATTTTGCTTGCCACTGGTATCGCCTTTATCTTTGAGTTAAAGGCTGATAAGCAGTTCTCTGTCCTCAACCAAGTCAATGACGACGAAATGGTAGAGGTAATCCGAAATGGAAACACAACTTCTATCAAGAAGAAAGATGTCGTTGTTGGTGATATTGTCGTATTAAATACAGGTGAGGAGATTCCTGCTGATGGTGAACTTTTAGAGGCGGTTACCTTGAATGTAGATGAGTCTTCTTTGACTGGTGAGCCTATTTGCCATAAAACAATTCATGAACAGGAGTTTGATAAGGATGCAACATTCCCTTCTAACCATGTGATGCGTGGTACAAAGGTGATGGAAGGTCATGGTATTTTCAAAGTTTTGGCAGTTGGCGACAAAACGGAAAATGGTAAAGTCTTTGAGGCTGCCCAGATAGATGATAGTGTTCGTACACCATTAAATGAGCAGTTGGATGGTTTAGCAGACTTGATAACCAAGTTGAGTTATATTTTCGCTGCGCTTATTATCGTTCTCAAACTGATGGTGTTCTTCGGTTGGAGTCCTATTGTTTTGACATTGGCGGTTCCTACAGGCATCTTCTTCTGGATGGTTATAAAAAAGTTTGACGACTGGAGTTGGAAAGCTGTTGTTCCATCAATCATTGGCTATTTTGTGATATTGATGGGTATGGTAGTTTATTTCCATGATACTTTGATGCCGGGTGAGCAAATAGCTAAGTTGATTACATATACGTTGGATACCTTGATGATTGCTGTGACTCTTGTCGTTGTGGCTGTACCAGAAGGTTTGCCAATGGCTGTTACTCTGAGCTTGGCTTATAGTATGACTCGAATGATGAAGACCAACAACTTAGTTCGTAAAATGCATGCTTGTGAGACGATGGGTGCTACGACTGTTATCTGTACCGATAAGACTGGTACTTTAACACAAAATCAGATGCAAGTGCATGATACCAATTTCTATGGTCTTTCTGCTCAGACGTTGGGTAATGATAAGGAAAGTCTGTTGATAGAGGAAGGTATCGCTGTCAATTCAACTGCTTCTTTGGATTATTCTGATGCTGATGCTGTAAAAGTATTGGGTAATCCTACGGAGGGCGCTTTGCTTCTTTGGCTCAAGAAGGCAGGCGTTGATTATCTGAATCTACGTGAGTCTGCTGAGGTTTTGGAGGAGTTGCCTTTCTCTGCAGAGCGTAAGTATATGGCAACAATTGTTAAGTCTTCATTGTTTGAAGGCAAGACAATTCTCTATGTCAAGGGTGCTCCTGAAATTGTAAGTGGTTTGTGCAAGAACATCGAGAACAATGTTTCTAAAACTGATATTGAGAATCAGTTGGTTGAATATCAGAACCAAGCTATGCGTACCCTCGGCTTCGCTTATCAAATAATTGATAGTAAGGCTGACGTATTCAAGGATGGTAAGGTTGTGGCTGATAATTTAACCTTTATGGGTGTTGTGGCTATCAGCGACCCTGTTCGTCTGGATGTTCCTGCAGCCGTTGCAGAATGTATGAATGCCGGTATCAATGTGAAGATTGTTACTGGTGATACTCCTGGTACAGCTAAGGAAATCGGTCGTCAAATTGGTCTGTGGACAGCAAAGGATGGTGATAAGAATATTATTACTGGTCCAGAGTTTGCTGCTCTTTCTGATGGAGAGTTGGATAAGAGAGTCTTGGATTTGAAGATAATCTCTCGTGCTCGTCCTATGGATAAAAAACGATTAGTTGAGGCTTTGCAAAGAAAGAACCAAGTCGTTGCTGTTACTGGTGACGGAACCAACGATGCCCCTGCTTTGAAGGCTGCTCATGTTGGTTTGTCTATGGGTGATGGTACTTCTGTAGCAAAGGAGGCATCTGATATTACCATTATCGATAACTCATTTAGTAGTATTGGTAAGGCGGTGATGTGGGGACGTTCACTCTATCAGAATATCCAACGTTTCTTGCTCTTCCAGTTGACTGTGAATGTGGCTGCTTGCTTTATCGTTCTTTTTGGCGCATTTATGGGCGAGGAAAGTCCGCTTACCGTAACTCAGATGCTTTGGGTAAACTTGATTATGGATACTTTTGCTGCAATGGCATTGGCATCTTTGCCTCCATCAGAGAGCGTGATGAAAGATAAGCCAAGAGATAGAAATGCCTTTATCCTGAATAAGGCGATGTATCAGAACATCTTGGGCGTAGGTGGATTCTTCTTTGTGTTGCTGCTTGTATTACTTTATGTCTTTGAGCATTCGAATATTACGCAGTTAACAGATTTACTCAACGTTCAGTTAGGTGCATCTGATGGTCTTACTCCTTACGAGTTGACCTTATTCTTCACCATCTTCGTGATGACTCACTTCTTCTATCTCTTCTGTGCAAGAGCATTTGAAACAGGTAAGAGTGCGCTTCATTTCAAGGGATGCAAGGGCTTGTTGATTATTGCAACTATCATTTTGGCTGGTCAGATTGCTATGGTAGAGATTCCTGGTTTGCAGAATTTCTTCAATGTAACTGGTTTGAAGTTTGAGGATTGGGTAATCATCATCGTTGGTTCTTCACTTGTGCTTTGGATTCGTGAAATCTGGAGTTTGCTAAAGAAAATCTAAAATAAAATAGAAGGAGTTGCGTTATTCTTTAAGATAGAAGGCGCAACTCTTTTTTATCAATTTCTAAAATTTATAAAGATATGTCTAAGTTTAAAATACCAGGAGTGTCATTCTTCTTAAATCGGGCTTTAGGTATCACGCAAGCAAAACAAAAGTTTGCTCGTGAGACAGGTATTCCAACCTCAAAGGCAGGATTGGAAAGAAAAATTGGTAAGATGGTTCTGAAGGCATTGTTTGGAAAATAATATGAGTAATAACAATAATAAACAGTTAGGTGAAGCGCCTTGGCTTCATGTAATTATTTCTACAGGATTAGGCACAGGTTTTGTACCTAAAGCACCTGGTACAGCAGGTGCTTTCCTGGCTTTGCTCATTTGGATAGGTCTTTATTATGTCCTTTCTCCGATAGGGTTGATGGTGGCTACAATTTTATTGGTTGTTAGTTCTTTGTTGATTGGAGTCTGGACAGATAATGTGATGGAGAAATATTGGGGGGAAGACCCTAGGGCTGTCGTTATTGATGAGTTCTTTGGAACGTGGGTTGCAGTTTTAGCTGCTGTTTGTGTAGATGGTCCAGCTTATGTCTCAATATCCCTTGCTACAATAGGTTTTGTGTTGTTTCGAGTGATAGATATAACTAAACCGCTTGGTTGCAGATGGATAGACCGAAATATTCATGGTGGATGGGGCTGTATGCTTGACGATGCATTGGCTGGCTTCTATGCATTTATTGTAACATTAATAATCAGATATTTCCATCTAGTAGAATATATTCATGGGACATTCAACTTGTAAAATAGTACCTACAACTGGTATCATTGGAGCAATCGCTGGCGATTGCTTCGGGGCTGCGTATG
>ERZ1023670.37-NODE-37-length-49390-cov-12.550603_pt1 | contig 49390 bp, 44 predicted proteins | sample MGYA00380342_ERZ1023670 | MGnify/ENA primary metagenome ERZ1023670 (study PRJEB33179, sample SAMN07448984) | human gut metagenome | biome: Human-gut; feature: Human associated habitat; material: Faeces | host: Homo sapiens | place: India: Bhopal | collected...
TAGAGCAACTGACTCTTAATCAGTGGGTCTAGGGTTCGAATCCCTAAGGACGCACTTCTTCTTTATTAAAAAGGCGGGCGTCCTTAGCTCAGCTGGTAGAGCAACTGACTCTTAATCAGTGGGTCTAGGGTTCGAATCCCTAAGGACGCACCAAGAAAGACTGATCTTCAAATGGAGGTCAGTCTTTTTTTTGGTTATTGCCTTCCACGATTTAAGAATAACAAACAAAAACAATACGAATTGCGACTATGATAACACTCACCAATCTTGCCATCCAGTTTGGCAAACGTGTGCTTTATAAAGACGTGAACATCAAGTTCACCCGTGGCAACATCTATGGCGTCATCGGTGCCAACGGCGCCGGCAAGTCGACCCTGCTGCGCGCCATCAGCGGCGACTTGGAGCCCAACAAGGGCACCGTGGAACTTGGTCCGGGCGAGCGCCTCTCCGTGCTGGAGCAGGACCACTTCAAGTACGACTCTTACAAGGTGATAGACACCGTACTCATGGGCTACGACACCCTTTGGAACAACATGAAGGAGCGCGACATGCTCTACTCCAAGCCAGAGATGACCGAGGAGGACGGCAACCGCGCCGCGGAACTGGAAGAGAAGTTCGCCGAGATGAACGGCTGGGAGGCTGAGAGCAACGCCGCGCAGCTGCTGCAGAACCTTGGCGTGGGCGAGAGCCTGCACCAGAAGCAGATGTCGCAACTGTCAAACAACGAGAAGGTGCGCGTGATGCTCGCCAAGGCCCTTTTCGGCAAGCCCGACAACTTGCTGCTCGACGAGCCTACCAACGACCTCGACCTCGACACCGTGGAGTGGCTTGAGGACTATCTCGGCGAGATAGACGAGCACCAGACCGTGCTCGTGGTAAGCCACGACCGTCACTTCCTCGACGCCGTGTCCACACAGACCATCGACATCGACTTCGGCAAGGTGACCGTGTTCGCCGGCAACTACAGCTTCTGGTACGAGAGCTCGCAGCTCGCCCTTCGCCAGGCGCAGAACCAAAAGATAAAGGCCGAGGAGAAGAAGAAGCAGCTTGAGGAGTTCATACGCCGATTCTCCGCCAACGTGGCCAAGAGCCGCCAGACAACCAGCCGAAAGAAGATGCTGGAGAAGCTCAACGTGGAGGAAATCAAGCCGTCGAGCCGCAAATATCCTGGCATCATCTTCCAGATGGAGCGCGAGCCGGGCAACCAGATTCTTGAGGTCGAGGGACTGAAAGCCGTCGACGAGGACGGAACGGTGCTCTTCGACAACGTGAACTTCAACATCGAGAAAGGTCAAAAGGTGGTGTTCCTCAGCCATAACCCCAAGGCCATGACCGCCCTCTTCGAGATAATAAACGGCAACAAGGAGGCCGCGACCGGCACCTACAAGTGGGGCGTGACCATCACCACGGCATACCTGCCGCTGGACAACACCAAGTTCTTCCAGTCGGACCTGAACCTCGTGGACTGGCTCTCGCAATACGGCCCCGGCAACGAGGTGGTGATGAAATCATACTTGGGCAGGATGCTCTTCCGCCAGGAGGACGTGGACAAGAAGGTCAACGTGCTGTCTGGTGGCGAGAAGATGAGGTGCATGATAGCGCGCATGCAGCTGCAAAACGCCAACTGCCTGATATTCGACACGCCGACCAACCACCTCGACCTGGAGTCTATCCAGGCTCTCAACAACAACCTGGTGGCGTTCAAGGGCAACATCCTGTTCTCCTCACACGACACAGAGCTCATAGAGACCGTCTCCGACCGCATCATCGAGCTCACGCCGAAGGGATGCATCGACAAGCTCATGCCTTACGATGAATACGTCCACGACGAGACCATCAAGGAGCAAAGGGCCAAGATGTATGAATAAGCCACCTCGTGGCACGGTTTTTGTTACCTCTGAATAACAAAAAGGTTATAGCATTATGGCAGAGAAAGAAAACAAGGAAAAAGACATAAAAGCACAGGCGCAACAACCTGAGGCCGAAACCAAGGAGGCAAAAGATTCCGACAAAAAGGAGAAACAAGCCGAGGGGCAAGCTGAAGAGGCTGGCGCCAAGGCCGAGGAAAAGAAGGAGGAAGACCCCTTAGAGAAGGCCAACAAGGAGATTGCCGAACTGAAAGACAAGTATCTCCGCACGCTCGCCGAGTTTGACAACTACAAGAAGCGCACGCTGAAGGAGAAGGCTGAGCTGATACTCAACGGCGGCGAGAAGACCGTGAAAGCCGTGCTGCCCGTGCTCGACGACTTTGAGCGCGCGCTCAAGGACAAGAGCGACGACCCGAAGGCCATCAAGGATGGCGTCACCATGATTTTCAACAAGTTCGTGAAGACCTTGGAGAGCCTTGGCGTGAAGAAGATAGACACCACCGACAAGGACTTCGACACCGACTTCCACGAGGCCGTGGCCATGGTGCCTGGCATGGGCGACGACAAGAAGGGCAAGGTCATCGACTGCGTGCAGACAGGTTACACCCTCAACGACAAAGTGATACGCCACGCCAAAGTAGCAGTAGGACAGTAATAACATGGCTGAGAAAAGAGACTATTATGAGGTGCTGGGCGTAGACCGCAACGCATCTGAAGACGAGATAAAGGCGGCTTACCGCAAGCTCGCCATCAAGTATCACCCCGACCGCAACCCTGGCAACAAGGAGGCGGAAGAGAAGTTCAAGGAGGCTGCCGAGGCTTACGAGGTGCTTCACGACGCCGACAAGCGTCGCCAATACGACCAGTTCGGGTTCAACGCCCCTGGCGGTGGCTTCGGCGGTGGCTTCTCGGGCGGAGGCATGAACATGGACGACATCTTCTCCGCGTTCGGCGACATCTTCGGTGGCCACGGTGGTGGCTTCGGAGGCGGATTCGGAGGGTTTGGCGGATTTGGCGGCAACGGCGGCGGATCGCAAAGGGTGTACCGTGGCTCCGACCTTCGACTGAAGGTGAAGCTCTCGCTGCAGGACATAGCCAGCGGCGTGACCAAGAAGTTCAAGGTGCGCGAGGACGTGGCGTGCGACAAGTGCGGCGGCACGGGCGCCGAAGGCGGATCAAAGCCAGAGACGTGCCCAACGTGTCATGGCTCGGGCATGGTGACGCGCACCGTGCGCTCCATGTTCGGCATGATGCAGACGCAAAGCGAATGCCCGACATGCCACGGCGAAGGCACCGTGATAAAAAACAAGTGTAAGGCTTGCGGCGGCACGGGCGTCGTGAAAGGCGAGAAAGTGGTGGAAATCAACATCCCAGCCGGCGTGGAGGAAGGCATGGTGCTCAACGTGCACGGCAAAGGCAACGCCGGCCCACACAATGGCGTGCCGGGCGACATACAGGTCATCATAGAAGAGGAGAAGTGCGACACCTTCATCCGCGACAAGCAAGACCTCGTGTATAATCTCCTGCTCGACTTCCCGACGGCGGCTCTCGGCGGCGAGGCTGAGGTACCGACCATTGACGGCAAGAAGGTGACATTGAAGATTGAGCCAGGCACACAGCCGGGCAAGACAGTGCGCCTGCGCGGCAAGGGCCTGCCGGCCGTGCAAGGATATGGCTCGGGCAAGGGCGACATCGTGGTGAACATAAGCGTGTTCGTGCCGAAGACCTTGAGCAAGAACGAGAAAAAGGCCATTGAGGAACTGCGCGACAGTGAGAACTTCAAGGGCGACAACTCTACGAAGAAAAACATCTTCGAACGCCTGAAAGAGCGCTTCAACGCTTGTTGAGAAGCAATAGGGAAAGCTTCGTTCAAGCAGATAACATTACTTATTTTCATATCAACTTCAATGGTGACAATTGCAGACGACAATCAATCTCTATTGTCACCATTGTCGTTAAATTCCCACGTAGGGCCCATAAATCCGGTTCGGGACGCTTGCCTGGCAAGGCTGAACCTGGGCATTACTTTTTACGGAAGCTATCATATAAGAGGAAAGGGTGACATGAATTATCAGGAAACGGTTTCGTATCTTTTCAACTCAGCTCCAGTGTTCGAGCACGTAGGGGCTTCGGCTTATAAACCTGGGCTCCAGACCACCAAGGCGCTGGACGAGCATTTCAACCACCCACACACCGCCTACAAGACCATACACATAGCCGGCACCAATGGCAAGGGCTCGTGCTCGCACAGCATAGCGGCCATCCTGCAAGAGGCTGGCTACAAGGTCGGCCTGTACACATCGCCCCATCTCGTAGACTTCCGTGAGCGCATACGCGTCAACGGGGAGATGATTCCCGAACGGCGGGTCATCGACTTCGTGGAGCAGGAGCGCGAGTTCCTCGAACCCCTCCACCCTTCTTTTTTTGAGCTTACCACGGCGCTGGCGTTTCTCTATTTCAAGGAGCAAAAGGTCGACGTGGCGGTAATAGAAGTCGGCCTCGGCGGCAGGCTCGATTGCACCAACATCATCACGCCCGAACTGTCGGTAATCACCAACATCAGTTTCGACCACACACAGTTTCTCGGCAACACCCTCGCGCTGATAGCGGGAGAGAAGGCCGGAATAATAAAGCCTCACGTGCCCGTGGTCATCGGCGAGGACCTGCCTGAGACCCGTCCGTGCTTCCAAAGGAAAGCCGACGAGTGTGGCGCGCCAATAGTCTTCGCCAAAGACCATCCAGTGGTGGCATCGTCAAGACCTCGCGTGGAAGGTGGCAGAGACTACCAGACCACTATTCTTGGCAACATTCATGGCGACTTGGGAGGCGACTACCAAGAGAAGAACATGAACACGGTGCTCACCGCCACGCGCTTCCTGAAAGAGACGTTCACCATCAGCGACGAGGACATAACGCGCGGCCTTGCCAACGTCTGCAAGCTCACGGGCCTGCGCGGCAGGTGGGAGACGCTATGCGAGAAGCCTCATGCCGTTTGCGACACGGGCCACAACGTGGGGGGGTGGCAATATCTCGCGCCGCAAATAAAGCGGCAACCCTGCAAGACCCTGAGAATAGTCTTCGGCATGGTAGACGACAAGGACATAAACACCGTGATGAGCCTGCTGCCCAAAAACGCCGTGTATTATTGGGCACAGCCCACGTCGAAAAGGGCTTTCCCGGCTGACAAAGTGGCAGAGCTGGGCAAGCGACACCACCTGGAGGGCACGAACTGCGGATCAGTGGCCAACGCGTACCATAAAGCCATGGCAGACGCCGCCCCCGACGACTTCGTGTTCATAGGCGGTTCAAGCTATGTAGTGGCCGACCTGCTCGCGCTGTAAATTCATTACCATCCGCCAAGACTTCACATAACATCAAGCGTCTATCCAGCATGATCTTAAGCCAAGCCACACGGCTCAGCTACCGACAATTTCCTAAGCAATGCCAAGCAGCTCTATCTCGAATATCAGCGTAGAGCCAGCAGGGATGCCTGGCTGCGAAAACTTGCCGTATCCCATGCTGGCAGGGATATACACCTCCCACTTGTCGCCAACGCACATCTGCTGCATGGCGATAACCCAACCCTCAATCAGGTCGCAGAGGCGTATGGCCAACGGCGCGCCGCCACGACTTGAGTCGAACTTCTTTCCGTTGATAGTGCGACCTGTGTAGTGGGCGGTCACTATGCTGCGCGGCGTGGGATGCTTGCCGTCGCCGTTGCCCTCTGACAACACCTTATAATAAATACCACAAGGAAGAGCCTTCACGCCTTCTTCCTTGGACTTCTCGGCAAGCCAATCGAGGTTTGCCTTGGCGTATTCACGTTTGTTCATCTTCTATGTATTTGAGTGTAAAGTAAATAGACTTGTAATGCAAAGTTAATAAATTGCATAACCATTGTCGAGGGTTTCGGCAAGAAAAGCGCCTTGGACAACCAGGAACACACGTCCCTTAAATAATATTTAACACAGAGGGTATTATATTATTTCGCATTTTAGTTGTCATTCTCAATTATTTTTACTTACTTTGCAAAAGACTATAAGAAACAACAACTAAAGACACATCCATATGGCAAACTTTGAAGAAACACCAAATGTATGCGGTCTGAGGCGTGAAGACTTTCAGACTACAGTGAATGGCAAGAAGACGGACCTCTTCGTCTTGAGAAACAACAAAGGCAATGAAGTTGCCATTACCAACTATGGCGGAGCTATCGTGGCCCTCATGGTTCCCGACAAAGACGGCAATATGGGCAACGTCATCATGGGACACGACAATATTCAAGATGTCATCAACTCGCCCGAACCATATCTATCAAGGCTAATCGGACGTTTCGGCAACCGCATCGCCAAAGGCAAGTTCACCTTGCACGGCAAGCAATACCAGGTGGCCGTAAACAACGGGCCAAACTCCTTGCACGGCGGCAAAAACGGATTCAACGTAAAGGTCTGGTCGCCTGAGCAGATGAACGACCACGCCCTCGCGCTCAACTACGTCTCACCCTATGGCGAGGAAGGCTACACTGGCGAGCTGAAGGTAACGGTGGTGTACACCTGGACAGACGACAACGAGCTGCACATCGACTATCTCGCCACGACAAACAAGAAGACCATCATCAATCTAACAAACCACGCTTTCATCTCCTTGGCAGGCATCGCGGACCCAACACCTTCGGTTGAGAACGTTGAGCTGCAAGTCAACGCCGACTTCTATCTCCCGATTGACGACGTGTCTATCCCCACAGGCGAGATAAGAAAAGTGGAAGGCACTCCTTTCGATTTCAGGACCGCGAAGCCAATAGGACGCGACATCAACGCCGACGACGAGCAAGTGAAAAACGGTACAGGCTTTGACCACAACTTCGTGCTCAACAAGAACGAGGAAGGCGAGCTCTCATTGGCAGCCAAAGCACACGAGCCCGTCAGCGGCCGCACCCTTGAAGTGTATACCACCGAGCCTGGCGTACAACTCTACACCGGCAACTTCCTGTCCGGCTTCAAGGGCACTCACGGAGCCACTTACCCTAAGCGCTCAGCTTTCTGCTTGGAGTGCCAACACTTCCCCGACTCTCCTAACCGTCCTTACTTCCCGTCGGTAGTGCTGAACCCGGGAGAGAGATACAAGCAGACAACCATTTACAAGTTTGGCGTTAGCAAATAATCGCTTTCACTGACTCAACATTGACTAAAAACATTTAACCATAACTTTAAATTAACCGTAACTATGCAGATAGATTTCGTAAGAAGCCGTTTCCTGAAACATTTCGATGGGGAGACAGGCAACATCTACGCCTCACCAGGCCGCATCAACCTCATTGGTGAGCATACTGACTATAATGGTGGATTCGTGTTCCCAGGAGCCGTAGAGCAGGGCATCATGGCCGAGATACGCCCCAACGGGCAGAAGAGCGTGAACGTCTACTCCATCGACTTGAAAGACATGGCCCACTTCACTCTTGACGACCCCAAAGGCCCTTCCGCTACATGGGCACGCTACATCTACGGCATCTGCCGTGAGATGATAGAGCGTGGCGTGGACGTGAAGCCTTTCAACGCCGCTTTCGCTGGCGACGTGCCATTGGGAGCGGGAATGTCGTCGAGCGCGGCTTTGGAAAGCTGCTTCGCGTTCGCCTTGAACGACCTCTTCGGCGACAACAAGGTGTCGAAGTGGGATCTCGCCCTTGCAGGACAGGCTACCGAGCACAAATACATCGGCGTGAACTGTGGCATCATGGACCAGTTTGCCTCTGTCTTCGGAATGAAGGGCAAGCTCATGCGCCTTGACTGCCGCAGCCGCGAGTTTGAATACTTCCCATGGGAGCCTAAGGGCTACAAGCTCGTGTTGCTCAACTCAAAGGTTAAGCACGAACTGAAGGGTTCTCCTTACAACGACCGCCGCAACTCATGCGAGAACGTGGTAAAGGCACTGAACGCCAAGTTCGCCGACCGCCATTTCGACACGCTGCGTGACGCCAACTGGGATGACCTTGAGGCCGTGAAGGGTGAGGTCAGCGCGGAAGACTACAAGCGCGCCCACTTCGTCCTCGGTGAGGTTGACCGCGTGCTGGCTGTCAGCGAGGCTTTGCAGAAAGGCGACTACGAGACCGTGGGACAGAAGATGTATGAGACCCACTACGGACTCAGCAAGGAATACGAGGTGAGCTGCGAAGAGCTCGACTACCTCAACGACCTTGCAAAGGAGAACGGTGTCACGGGCAGCCGCATCATGGGCGGTGGCTTCGGTGGTTGCACCATAAACCTCGTCAAGGAAGAGGTATACGACAAGTTCATCGGGAACGCGAAGGCAAAGTTCAACGAGAAATACGGCCATGAGCCACAAGTCATCGATGTGGTAATAGGCGATGGCTCTCGCAGAATCTGCTGATAAGCTTATCAATATCTCATAAAGACGCCCTCTCCAGCCTTTCGTCGACAGGAGAGGGCGTCACTATTTACCGTTTTCTTCACATGTGGGCATTATCTCTTCTTCTTTCTATCGTGGCGCAACTGCTTCCACAACATCATTTCTCGAGCATTCCGCCGGGCAACTACAGCGGCATCACTTGGATGGGCGGCAACAGCTACGCCGTGGTCAGCGACAAGTCGGCTGAGGACGGTTTCTTCGTCTGGACATTGGACATTGACTCCGTAAGCGGTGAGGTCAAAGCCGCCAAAAACGAGGGATTCCGCTCTGCCTCTCGCCCTAACCGCGACAGTGAGGGCATCGCCTTCAACCCAAGCTCTAACACGATATTCATAAGTGGGGAAACGGATAATTACATTAAGGAGTACTCTCTGGATGGCAAGCTGACAGGCAGGGAGATTCCCCCTACCACATTTTTCCAACAACTTGCCGGGAATCTTGGCCTTGAAGCCTTGAGCTATAACGACGCCACGCGCTTGCTATGGACTTGCAACGAGAGTGGGGAAATACGCATACAAAACTATACCGCTGACCTCAAGCCGCAAGACCATTATGCCTACACGCTCGACAAGCCCATCGCCAACAGGGCAAAAGCACAATTCTACGCCCACGGCATAGGCACGATTTGCGCGCTCGACGATGGTTCGCTGTTGTTGTTGGAAAGGGAGTTTTACGTGCCCCACAAGAAAATAGGCTCGTTTGTCAACTGCAAGCTGTTCCATCTCGTCCCGGGCAAAGGCGACAAGCAACTTCTCGCCCAGTGGCGCACATCGCTCACGCTCACCAGAAGAAACATAGCCAACTATGAAGGCATGTGCCTTGGCCCTAAACTGAAAGACGGCTCACGGATCCTCGTTCTCGTGGCCGACTCTCAAGACCAATACGGCGGCGTATTGAAAGACTGGATAAAGACCATACGGCTTTACCTGTGAACCCTCAAATGCAAGACCACGCGGATTTACCCGTGAACCCTCAAACGCTAGACCACACGGCTTTACCCGTGAACGACTCCATGCGGAAGCTCGCATTCATCATTCACGAAGAACTAGCGTCATGGTCGCGATGGATAGAATCATGGCTTGCAAAAATCAAACGCGCTTATGGGCTTGCAAGAAACCTGCTTATGGGCTTTATGGCTTGCAAAGAATATAGCAAACCTTGTCTTGGAAGTTTCTTCCGTTTGAGCCGTGCATCACACCCTGGTTGATAATGGAGAAACACAGACGATGACCATTGGCCGCTGTGCAATAACCGCAGAGGCTCACAATGCCTTCAAGCGTTCCGGTCTTGGCGTGCACATTGCCACGCGTGAACTGTGAACGCATGCGCTTTTTCAGCGTACCGTCAACGCCGGCAATGGGAAGCGCCGGCAGCAGGTGGTTATAGATGTTCTGATTTTCAAAGGCATAGCGCAAGAGCTTCACTTCCAGCTCGGGCGACACATAGTTGTAGAGCGACAATCCACTGCCGTCAGCGAGACGATAGCGCGAGGCGTTAAGCCCAACACGAGTGATGAGTTGGCGTTCGATGTCCTTCGCGTCTTTCGCCGTGGCCGGCCTGTTGCCCGTCGACGCGGCTATCTGGTAATACATTGACTCCGCATACAGGTTGTCGCTTTGCTTTAGCATGCGCATCAATACCTGGTCGATGGTATGGAAGCGGCTCACGATGCAATTGACGTCGTGCGGCTTACGCTTCTCCGACACATTGCCGAGAACCGTAATGCCGGCACGGTGTATGGCTTCGAGAAACTTGTCCATGAAAATGTCCTTCCGCTGGAACACCAATGGCGAAAGCACTGGGTTGTCATCGTCCCAGCACCAGCCTTCACCAAGCCTGTCGGCATCTTTCATGGAACAGTCGGCATAGAGGTTTCCACGAATGGTGTCGACGCCCATCTTGCGCAACGCCTCGGCAAAAGCCTGCATATCGTCACGGTTGAAACGCGGGTCAAAGCCACCCACGCAATACACGTCGCCGTTGAGCGACGTGGAATCGACCCTGCCTGTATAGCACAGTTCCGTCTTGAACTGGTAACTGCCACCGAGGCGGTCGAGCGCCGTGATGGCGGTGATGGTCTTCATGGTAGAGGCGGGGCGCATCAGCTGTCTCTCGTTGTGCTTGAATATGGTGGAGTCGGCATCGAGGTCGTAGACCATGATGCCCACTTGTGACGTCTTGAACATGTCGCTCTTGAGCAGTTGCTCAATCTCAGCCTGGACGTTCTTAGGCCAGGCAAGCGTGTCGCTTCGGTGGACAAGCGAGTCAGCCCAAGCCGAATCGGCCACAAGAGTGGTGTCGTTGTCATCGTTATCATCCACGACATCGGTCTGCGCCATGACAGGCACGACCGAGAAAAGCAGCAAGAGCAGCAAGGCATACAGCTTATTAAGCATCGCAAGCCTCCTTTTCCTTTTTAAGCGTGGCAACGAACGCGATCTCGTTGGCGGGCTGCACCGACACCATTACATTATCAGAGCCATAAGTAATGAGCAGGTAGCGCACAAGGCCAAAAACCGAAGTCATGGGGCGGCACGAATTGATTTGCCCAATCTCTATAATCTTATTCCTTGAAAGCTTGCCATTATCTATAATGAGCTTTCCATCGGAAATGACATATTCGCTATGCAGGGTTCTCTCTGTGAGGACAATAAGTAGAAATGCCATGAGAAGTCCCAAGATGACATTCTTAATCCAAAAAGCGTAGACGGCAAGCAAAAGGAAAAGCACTATGCCACACACGGCGCCAAGGGTCGTCCTATGATGGAATGAACGGGTCATAAATTCAGTAAAAACAATCTTCATCTTATAATATGTGCAAAGTTACCACTTTTATTCGAGCTTTTCAGGCTAAAACGAAAAAAATACTTGTCAACCTGTCACAAACCAGCTACCTTTGCGTATATTAGTTGAACAAGAAAAAAATGACGCCAGAGGAATTTCAAAACGAAGCAACCAACCTGCGCCCCGACTTGCTGGGCGAAGCCTTGCGATATGTCCGTCGACAAGACGTAGCCGAGGACATCGCGCAAGACTGCCTCATGCGACTTTGGACGATGCGCGGAGACCTGCACAGTCCCATGGCCCCATTGGCCCGTGTCGTGACGCGCAACCTCTGCCTCGACTTCCTGAGGCGCAACCCACACGTTGACGACGTGGCACTGATAGGGAACACCGACGACACGGAGACAGCACAGCGCCACGAGGCCGTGGAACGCATGATGGACATCGTGACCGAACTGCCCGTAGTGCAACAAACGGTGCTCAGGCTACGCCATATCGAAGGACGCGAGATGGCCGACATAGCCAACACGTTAGCCATGAGCGAGGCTGCCGTGAGAAAGGCTCTCAGCAGGGCACGAATGGCCGTAAGGGAAATGTATCTGAAACGTTATCATCAAGAATAGACATGAACGACAATAAAGCTATACAACTGACCGACAGGTTTTTCAATGGCGAGACAACTCTCGGCGAGGAGCAAGAGCTATACGCTTACTTCCTCTCGGGCAAGGTCTGCCCGCAACTTATGCCATTGCGACAAATGTTTCTCGACATGAGCCAACTGCAAGGCATTGAGCCAACGCAAAAGGCAAAGGTGGTGAGCATCAACCGTCGGAAACGCTGGCTACGCGTAGCAATAGCCGCCGCGGTCGTGGCAACAGTCGGCATCACGGCAACAATGTGGACGACACGACACGACCACGACTACGAGATGATGGCATACGGACAACGACAGGACAACCGCGAGGCCGTGATGCGCGAAGTGGAGCGGACGCTGGACGACGCGCGAAGCGGCACGCCAAACGTCGGGGCGGAACTGAAAGACGCATTCAAGCAATTTCAATAAACAACAATATACATGACATGAAACTCAAGCTATTCATTTACATACTGTTGACGATGGTCTCTACAGCCGTCAACGCGCAGTCGGCTAACTTGAAAGTCAACCAGATATTCACCGGCAAGGTCATCCCGCTGGAACGCATGGTCGTGACCAAGGTCAAGGGACGCGCCCTCAGCAAGTACGGGCTCAACTACTATCGCAGCGCGCGCTTCGTGGCGAGCCGGAAGGAACGTTACAGGTGCATCAACGCGGTGGAACAAGACATGAGGGCTATGGGCAGCGGCTCCACGGCGCAGAAACGGTCTGAAAGGCACACGGCCATCGCCTTCATGCTAAGACCTCAAGGCGCGAGCAACCGGTTCATAACCTTGGTATGCAACAAGGAAGACGATGACCAATACGGCATCACCCTAATCTACATGGAGGGAACGGTGAAGAGCCTCAACGAACTGAACAAACTGATAAACAAATAAGAAAAAACATGATAGACATGAAACAATTCATTCTCTTGGCGGCAATGATGACCGCCTCCATCGCTTACGCCTCAGAGCCTAACGACACCATAACCGTGAACAACGCCCACAAGGTGACAATCGTAAACTCCGACTCCCTGCTTCAGGTGGAAGTGAATGGCAAGGACGGCGAACCCGGTTTCCACTATATGGCCACGCTTCGCAACACCGATGGCAACTATGAAAGCTCATCCATGGGCGACCTGTTCAACTTCAGCATCGGCAACAAGTTTGGCAAGAACAAAAAACGCCAACCTCGCTACGACTCCAACCTGCATGTCTTCTTCGGCTTCAACGGCGCGGCGGGCAACGACGACGTGGTGAATACCAACATGTGGCAGGGCATCAACATCGGCACATACATAGACTGGGGCGTGCACCCCTGGCGCGACGGCCACCGGTTCTCGGCCGGCATAGGCTTGGAATGGAAAAACTACAGGATGACATCAAGGAAGCAGTTTGTGAAAGCCGACAACGGCAACGTCACGGTGGAACCTCTCGGAGAGAACGTGGAGCCCAAGTTCTCGCGCATCAAGACCTTCAGCCTCATCTTCCCCATCATGTACAGTTATCAGCAATCTGACTGGGGCTTCTCGTTAGGGCCTGTCATAAACTGCACCACACACTCCTCAATAAAGACGCGTTACAAAGTCAACGGCGAGAAGCACAAGGACAAGTACAAGGACTTGCACCCCAGCGCCGTCACCGTGGACATCATGGGAACCATCATCACGCCATGGCTCAACTTCTACGTCAAGTATAACCCGTGCGACATCCTCGACTCGGAATACGGCCCAAAGTTCCACAGCCTGTCGGTTGGCTTCATGATATAAGAACTGCCCTTCGCGAGAAGGAGTCTCAGACCGTCAGCAAATCGCACGACGCGCCTGCGCTTTACGCCAAAACACTCACCGACATTACGCCTCACGGGCCAATGGTCCGCAACCGCGGTTGGTGTTCCATTCGGGTTGCGGATGGCCATTAAAGAATGGCCTCGACACGTTTCACTTGCTCAGCCGAAGGCGGCTGCACGTCGCCAAGGGTGTATTTCAATCCGAGTTGTTCCCACTTGTAAACGCCAAGCGTGTGGTAAGGCAACACCTCCACGCGCTTCACGTTGTCGAGCGAGTCGATAAACGATCTCATACGGCGCAGATGGCCTTCATCGTCTGTGATGCCCGGCACGAGCACATGGCGGATCCACACCGGCACGCCAAGCTCAGACAAGCAACGCGCGCAATCGAGTATGTTCTCGTTGCCATGACCCGTAAGCCACTTGTGCCTGTCGCTGTCGAGATGCTTCAAGTCGAGCAACACGGTATCAGTGGCTTTCATCAGTCTCACGAACTTTCCGAAGAACGGCTCCGTCCGCGAGAACGGTTGCGCGGCCGTGTCAAGGCAGGTGTTTATGCCACGACGATGGGCCTCCTCGAAGAGGTCTATCAAGCCGTCTATCTGCAACAGCGCCTCGCCACCGCTCACGGTGATGCCGCCATCCTCGCCCCAATAGGCACGGTAGCGTTCGGCCTTGTCGAGCAATTCATCGACCGACACGGCCTCGTCGTCGCCATCCGCCATTCGCCACGTGTCCGGGTTGTGGCAATAGCGACACCGCATGAGGCATCCTTTCAAGAATATGATAAAGCGAATCCCTGGCCCGTCTACCGAGCCAAAGGATTCTATCGAGTGTACGTTCAGCTTAGAGACGCTCATGGGCCTGACGCGCTATGACATCAAGTTGCTGCTCCCTGGTGAGGTCGATGAACTTCACCGCATAGCCACTCACGCGAATGGTGAAGTTGGCATATTCCGGCTTCTCCGGATGCTCCATGGCATCCTTGAGCTTGTCCACGCCGAAGACGTTGACGTTCAGGTGGTGGGCACCCTTGTTGAAATAGCCGTCCATGACGCCCACGAGTGTCGTGGCGCGCTGCGCGTCGTCGTGTCCCAATGCGCTTGGGCTGATGGTCTGCGTGTTGGATATTCCGTCGAGGGCATACTTGTAAGGTAACTTCGCGAGCGAGTTGAGCGAAGCCAGCAGGCCGTTCTTCTCGGCGCCATAACTTGGGTTTGCCCCTGGCGCGAGAGGCGCGCCAGCCTTGCGTCCGTCGGGCATGTTGCTCGTGTACTTGCCATAGACCACGTTCGACGTTATGGTCAGTATCGAGGTCGTTGGCTCAGAATCGCGGTAGGTGTGGTGCTTCTTCACCATACCGATAAACGTCTTGAGCAGCCACACGGCTATGTCGTCGGCACGGTCGTCGTCGTTGCCGTAGCGCGGGAAGTCGCCCTCGGCCTTGAACTCCAACGGGAAGCCGGTCTCGTCGCGCACGATGTTCACCTTGGCATACTTGATTGCCGAGATAGAGTCGACCACATGCGAGAAGCCCGCTATGCCCGTGGCGAAGGTGCGGCGCACGTCGGTATCGATAAGGGCCATCTCCGCGGCCTCGTAGAAATACTTGTCGTGCATGTAGTGGATGAGGTTGAGCGTCTTCACGTAAACGGCAGCGAGCCACTCCATCATGTCCATGAACCTTGGCATGAACTCCTCGTAGGTCAGCACGTCGCCCTCTATCGGACGGTATGCCGGGCCCACCTGCTCGCGCGTCTTGCTGTCCACACCACCGCTTATGGCATAGGTCAAGCACTTGGCGAGGTTGGCGCGCGCGCCGAAGAACTGCATCTCCTTGCCCGTCTGGGTAGCGCTCACGCAACAGCAGATGCTGTAGTCGTCTCCCCATACAGGACGCATCACGTCGTCGTTCTCATACTGTATGCTGCTGGTCTTCACGGAGATGAGTGCCGCATACTGCTTAAACGACTTTGGCAGGCGGCTGCTGTAAAGCACCGTGAGGTTAGGTTCGGGCGACGGCCCCATGTTCTCCAACGTGTGGAGGAAGCGAAAATCGTTCTTGGTGACCATGTGGCGACCGTCCTGGCCTATGCCGCCCACCTCCAACGTGGCCCAAACGGGGTCGCCGGAGAAGAGCTGGTTGTAGGATGGTATGCGGGCGAACTTCACCATGCGGAACTTCATCACCAAGTGGTCGATGAGCTCCTGGGCGTCCTGCTCTGTCAGGGTGCCCTCGTTGAAATCGCGCTGTATGTATATGTCGAGGAAAGTGGAGACACGTCCCACCGACATGGCCGCGCCGTTTTGGGTCTTCACCGCGCCGAGGTAACCGAAGTAGAGCCATTGCACGGCCTCGCGCGCGTTTGTCGCGGGCTTAGAGATGTCGAAGCCATAGAGCGCCGCCATGTCTTTCAGTCCCTTGAGGGCCTTTATCTGCATGGCCACTTCCTCGCGCAAGCGTATCACGTCGTCTATCATCTCGCGCTCGCCCATGTTCAAGAGATCGTTGTGCTTCTCCTGGATCAGGAAGTCGATGCCATAGAGTGCCACGCGACGGTAGTCGCCCACGATGCGACCGCGCCCGTAGGTGTCGGGCAGGCCAGTGAGGATATGGTTGTGGCGCACGCGCTTCATCTCCGGGGTGTAAGCGTCAAACACGCCGTCGTTGTGGGTCTTCACATAGTTATGGAATATGTCATGCAGCTTCTCCGAGGGTTGGTAGCCGTAGGTGGTGCAAGCCTGTTCGGCCATCTTTATGCCGCCATAGGGCATAAAGGCACGCTTGAGAGGCTTGTCGGTCTGCAGGCCTACCACCTTCTCCAGGTCTTTCGTCTTATCGTTGATGTAACCGGGGCCATAGGCCGTAAGACCTGAGACCACTTCCGTCTCCATGTCGAGCACGCCGTTCTTGGCTCGCTCCTCCTTCTGCAATTGCTGCAGTTCGCCCCAAAGGGTGTCGGTAGCTTCAGTGGGCCCTACAAGGAAACTCTCGTCGCCATCGTATTGGGTGTAGTTATTCTGAATAAAATCCCTAAGATTGATTTCTTCCTTCCATTGTGTGCCATGGAAGTCGCGCCATGCGTTTTTCATAAATAAAACTTTGGTGTTGGTTTATAAAACTTAGGCATGCAAAGTTAGGCTTTATTTCCCTAACAAAAGAATTTTTTTGACTAATTAAAGTGACAAAAACAACAATTTAGCGCACTGCCTCTGGATACCACTGGTCCCACAACACACGAGCACGCCAAGTCGACCCACAGAGGTGTCGATGGGATGGAAGCCCAGGTCGCCGGGCGTGAAGTAAAACTTCTCGTAATAGGCTGGGTCGTCGGGGATATGCATCTTACGGTATTTGCCAGCTATGGAGCCATCGCTTTCTATCACCACCGCCGTGTTGTGATACAGTCCCGCGGCACGTTTCTCAAAGAGCGAGGTGACGATGACCACGCCAAGCTCGCGCGCCTGTTGCCCGAAAAGCTCGGTGGATGGCCCGGGAATGGTCTCGGCAAGGTCGAATAGGTCCACGTTCTCCGTCTGGCAGAAATAAATACTGTTGTGAAGTTTACTTAAAAGTTTACGCAAACTCCTACGGCGTGTCGTGTTTGTTTCATGCCATTTGGCAAATCCAAATATACATTTGAACCCCTTAACGAAAACTCAACGCTTTCCTTAGCCTTTTTTTTGTTCTTATGCGAGATAACAAATAGTGGAATACTGGAGACTGTTAAGCCTATACCAATCCCCAAGACTACGTCCCATGCTTTCCCGTCATCTTTCCAATTAATATTAGTGTCCGCATTGTTACCCACATCTCCTATCAAACCGACTATTGTACCACAAAGACCCACTCCAAGTGTAGTAAATGCACACGTTTTGAGCTTCTTGTACCTTTTCCAATAAATAGTATGTTCATACCCTTTTTGAGAGTTTATCTTTGCCACATCTTTATACATTGGAAAGGGAGATGACAAACATCTTACAGAATACGATTCATATTCTTTCGCATTTGCCAATAGCGCACAAAACAAGAACATAAGAGTATATATGTATCGCATAGCTGGATTGAAAATTAGATAGTGGGGATTTCCACCCCACTATATTGTTTTATTTATCTATTCGGATTATTTATCTATTCGGATATATCCTTGATAATAGGTGGTTTTTCCATTTTTTTGCTAATATTGGCACATAATGTTGGAGATATTGGGGCATCCACCACCAAGCATTGGCATCATGAATACCGTCATTCAGTCTACAAATCGCCTCAATATATCTTCGTACTTGTCTATCCTGCGATCCCTGAGGAAGGGCCACCAACGCCTCACCTGCTCAGAGCGGGCAAGGTCTATCTCCACCACTTGCTCACACTCGTCGTCGTTGCCGGCACGGAACACCAGCTCTCCTTGCGGCCCAGCCACGAAACTGGAGCCCCAAAACTGTATGCCACCGGTCTGATGGCTTGGGTCTGGCTCGAAGCCCACGCGGTTTACGGTTATCACGGGCAGGCCGTTTGCCACGGCATGGCCGCGCTGCACCGTTGTCCACGCCTCGCGCTGGCGTTCCTGCTCCTCCTTGGTGTCAGAAGACTCGTAGCCTATCGCCGTGGGATAGATGAGCATCTCAGCGCCTTGCAACGCCATGAGGCGCGCTGCCTCAGGATACCACTGGTCCCAGCAAACCAAGACACCAAGGCGGCCCACAGAGGTGTCGATGGGATGGAAGCCAAGGTCGCCGGGCGTGAAATAAAACTTCTCGTAATAGGCTGGGTCATCTGGGATGTGCATCTTACGGTATTTGCCGGCAATGGAGCCGTCGCTTTCTATCACCACCGCAGTGTTGTGACACAGTCCAGCGGCACGCTTCTCGAAGAGAGAGGTGACGATTACCACGCCAAGCTCGCGCGCCAGTTGCCCGAAAAACTCGGTGGATGGCCCGGGGATGGTCTCGGCAAGGTCGAAGAGGTCCACGTTCTCCGTCTGGCAGAAATAAAGACTGTTGTGAAGTTCCTGCAACACTATGAGCCGCGCGCCCTTCTCGGCAAGCTGCCTGCACTTGTCGGCAAGGCGCTTCTTGTTTTGGTCAATGTCGGCAGTGTTGTGCTGTTGTATAATACCTACTTTCAATTTCATGTTCGTAAAGGTTTTAACTTACAAGTTGTTTTTTATCAAGCCCTTGGGCAATTGCATCGTGAGGCAGTGTATGGAGCCGTGCTGACGCACTATGACAGACGCGTCCACGGCGACGATTTCCCTGCCCGGGAAAGCCTCGGCCACCAAAGCCTTCGCCTGTTCGTCTTTTTCCCGCTGCCCATACACTGGCACGATGACCGCGCCGTTAATGACAAGGAAGTTGGCATAGGTAGCGGGCAGCCGCTCGCCGTCGAATACCATCTCGTCTGGCATGGGCAACTTGAGCAACCTGTATGGCTTGCCCTCAACGGTTGTCAAGGCTTGCAGCTCCGTCTCCAGCGCCTTGAAGTCGGCGTATTGCTCATCAGCCTCATCGTCGCAGCCCACATATAACAATGTGTCGTCGGGGCATATCCTCACAATGGTGTCGATGTGGCCGTCGGTATCGTCGCCCACGAGGTTGCCATGCCGCAGCCATACCACGCGGTCGGCGCCAAGGTCGCCCTTCAGCCTCTCGCCTATCTCCGCCTCGCTTAAAGGCTGGTTGCGACGCGGGGCGAGCAGACACTGGGCGGTGGTGAACACCGTGCCCTTGCCGTCGCTCTCTATTGAGCCGCCCTCAAGCACGAAGTCGTCGTGGCTCTCCAATGCGGCCGAGAACAGGCCTTTGCCATGAAGCGCAGAAGTGATGGCATTGTCTTTTTGCCAGCTGAACTTCTCGCCCCAGCCGTTAAACCTGAAGTCGAGCAGCTTGAGGCTGCCATCCTTGCCGCTTCGCAAGGTTATGGGTCCGTGGTCGCGCGCCCACGTGTCGTTGATGTCGCACGCCACCACCGTGACACGTGCCATCTCCGCCTCCGTCAGCGAATCACTAAGCAGAGTCTTGACATAAGCTGCGTCTTTTGCCGCAATGACGAGCCGCTCACGCGCGGCTATCACCTTTGAGAGCGTCAAGTATGTAGACGTTATCTCGTCGATATAAGGTCGCCAATCGGTATCCGGGTTTGGCCAAGTGAGCATTACGCCATCTTGTGGCTCCCATTCTGCCGGGAGCGTGTATTCGGGTTGTGCCATGAATGTTATTTATTTGTTGTATGCAAAAGTAAGCAATAACACTTAAAAATCAAAGCTCATCAAGCAAATAGTTGGTTGCCAAGCGCCACTATTTTATCCTTTGCGCCCCATGCTTGGCAAATCAAGGCTTTCTTGTCTGCGCCTTGCGGTGGCCGGTCTTATGCCGGCCCACAACCAACGTTGACGCATTAACAAATACGATGCATTGGGCCATCCGGGGTGTGGACGGCCCCTAACCATCCATAGCCGCCCCTGCAAAGCGTTAACTCGAGATAAGGGTCAAGCGACTTGATTGGCGAATAGAAATTCTGCATGATACGGCGCAAGGCTGCAAGGTTCTGCTCCTCGTGCACTACGTCAAGCAATGGGGCGTCATACTCATCGATAATGAGTGCCCCCTTTTGACAGTCACGACATCCTCATTATCCTTACGGATACACCTCAATATGACTACTGCCTGAACTGCCGTTCTTTATTATTCGTATCTGCGTGGTTATGCGCTCGCTCATGGTATCGGTGTGGCTTATCACGCCCACCTTCTTGCCTTGCGACGACTGCAGCATGGCGAGCGAGTCGATGACCGTGGAAAGGGTGTCGGGATCAAGCGTGCCAAAGCCCTCGTCAATGAAAAGGTTGTCGAATGAAATGTTGCGCGACGAGAGTGCCGACAAGCCAAGAGCCAGTCCGAGACTGACGATGAATGTCTCACCGCCCGACAGCGACGTCGTGTCGCGTATGTCGTCGGCACGATCGTGGTCAATAACCCTTATGCCAAGCGAGTGTTTCACCTGCACCAGCTCGTAGCGCGTGTTAAACTTTCGTATCTCCGCGTTGGCATGAGCTATGAGGAAACGCAGCGTGTAGCATTGCGCTATCTTGCGCAGCGTGCGTCCATCGGTACCAATGGCGTCGGTTATGGCAGTCCACTCGCCTGCCGTCCTCTCCGCCTGCATCTTGCGGTCGTGCATGATGCCCATCTGCTGCCGCGCGTGGTCATAGCGTTGCTTTCGCGATTTTGCCTCTACGAGTTCCGTGTCGGGTTGCGCTTCCAGCTCTGCCTTGCGCCTTGCGAGGTCGTCGCGCGAGGCATCAGGCTTCGTCGCCTGATGTTCGGCGTGCTCCTTGGCCGCCTTGTCAAGTAGCGTTTGGGCCTTTGTCAGCGCGTCATCCTTCGCCTGTACGCATTTCCTCATCCGTTCCCAGTTGTCGGTAGCGGAATAGAGCGAGACTATGTCGGCCACTGTCATGGAGTTTTCGCCATTCTTCTCGTTGTAGGCTGCAACCCACGCTGAAAGCTCGTCGGTGCGCCGCCCTACGGTTTTCTCCGCCGAGCGCGACTGTTTCTTGCAAGCCTCCATCTTGCCCGACAACGCGCTGAGGTTATTGCTTAGCTTTGCTATCTCTTCAGTCTTGGCAGTCACCTTGTTGTCGGCTTGCTTCACTTTCTCCGCAAGTTGTGCTTCATATTTGTCAGGGTCTTTGTCACCCACCTCGGCTTTCATGTCCCCGTGCAAGCGTTCCGCCGCGGCTTTGGCATCGTTGTAGACTTTCAAGGCCGTGGCCAGGGCGTTCTTCTTTTCCTTGAGTTGCGACAGCAGGTTCTCCGTCTTGCCCTTGGCGGTGGCAAGCTGCGTCATGGCGACATTCCTTGCCTGTTCAGCCAACTTCATCCGCTTGTCTGAATCCTCCTTATATTCATTCAGTTTTTTCTCGGCACGCTCTTTCGCCTTGCGCGCATTCTCAACCCTCTTCACCAAGGCGTAGTAGCTGTCAAGGGCCTTAGTTGCCTCTTGCGCCTTCCGCTCAACGATGGGCAGCGACTCGCCGAGAGCCTCAGCCGTGGCCTCCCATTCAGGATGCCTGCCGTGCATGGTGTCCCAGTCGGCGGCGGCCCGCTTTACGTCAGCCTCAAGAGAGGCTATGCCCTTCCCTATCTGCTTCATGCTCCCGTCTATGCTTCCCTGCTCCTTTGTCAGGTCGGTCAAGGTTCGCGTCTGCCTGTCAAGCTCTTTTTCCTTGTCCTGTATGAGCCTGTCAAGCTCCGACATCACGGGGGCAAGTGTGGCGTCGTCGACAAAAGGATGATGAGTGGCGCCACACAGCGGGCACGGCTCGCCGTCGTGCAGGCCATGGCGGTGAGCCTGCCAATCGTCGCTTGTCATGAGCGTGTGCGTACGGCGCAAGGTGTCCAACTCTCTTTTCAGGCTTTCGGTATCAATGCCGCCTATTGCCGCCTTTATCTCTTCACTTCGCTTCTTCAGGACCTCCAGCTCCATGACGTTCTTTTCGAGGCGCGTCTTTTTATCATCAAGGTCTTGCAGCGTCTTTATGGCCGACTTGATGTCGCCAAGATTTGCGTCAGCCTCCGTCTTCGCGTTTTGAAGGGTCTCGACATCCAAGCCGTCTGCCTTTGCGGCCTCGGCCGTATAAGCATCTGTCAAGGAAGCCACCGCCTCTGCGAGCCGCTTGGTCTGGCTCTCTGTCTCGGCAGCCGATGCCTCATAAGCATCTTCGCGTGTCTTTACATCATCCTCCGCACGTGATATATCCGCTAAATTGCCATCAAGGGACTTTTGTGCCGCCACGACTGCTTGCTCGCCACGGTCTGCTTCGGCCTTTTTCTCAGCCACGCCCTTTTCCGAGGCCTTCAGCTCCGCCTTTATGGCTCGCGCGCGGTTTATGTGCGGCTTCTGCTTGTCATGCTCATCGAGTGCGGCTTGGCGAGCCTCTTTCAGATGTTCAAGCGTGCCGGCCTCCTTGTCTACATTTGCCTTAATCGTCCCTATTTGCGCCTCGGCTGATTTGATGTCGGCGTTGAGCCTGTCTATGTCGCGCCCTGTTTTCCTTATGTCCTTGTAAATGTCCACCGCTTCGGTAGTGGCATCGTGCAGCTCGAGTCGCGCCTTCTGCCCTGCCATGGCGTCAACCTCCTTTTTGGCGAGTTCAAGGCTTTCGCCGCAATCTTTCAAGTCCTTGCTGATGTCATCCTCACGCGCGTACCAGTCGAGAGCCGTTTTTATGTTGTTTAGCTCCTTACGGTTCTGCGCGGCACGCTGCTCAAGTTCAGCAATGCGCGCGTTAAGCTCGGCCAACTGCTCATCGGTCAGGTCGTCTTGCTCATAGGCAGAGAGCTTCGCGCGTATCTCGTTGAGATTTTCTACGGCGGCGCGACGGTGCTCTGCTATCTTCTCCGATACACGCGTGTAGGTGCCGTCGTCTCCGATGAGCTTCTCCAGCAGTTCATAGCGTTCGTCCTCCTTGGCATTGAGGAAGTTGGCAAACGACCCTTGGGCAATGAGCACCGTCCGCAGGAACTGCTCATAATCAAGGCCTATGATGTCTGGCAGCGAGCTCCAGTCCACGGGTTCCTCCGTCTGCTTGCCGTCTTTCACGCCAATACGGTAAAGCGACGTTTGGGCGTTATCGTATTTCACGCGCAGGAAGCGGACATGCCATTCGGCGCGATACACCATGCCGTTATTGGCCAGGAAGGTGAGCTTGCTGTATCCCGACTTTCTGCCACGTGTCAGGATGTTGCGGCTGTCGGTCGGCGCGAGCCGGTTGTTCTCGCCCTCCTCCGGACTGCCGAATATCTCTATGTTCTGGTTGCGGTCGCCCTTCCTGCGCGGATAGCGCGGGGCACGGTTGTAGAGCGCAAGGCAGATGGCGTCGAGCAGGGTCGACTTGCCGCTGCCCGTAGGTCCCACGATGCTGAATATCGTGCTGTCGGCAAGTGCCCCGTGCTCAAAGTCGATTACCTCTCCTTCCTGACGGTCGAGCGAGGCGAGGTTTAGTATCTCAAGTTTAAGAAATCTCATGGTTCGATTGTGTGTGTTGTCAGTTGTCGGCAGACAGCTCGTTCATTACCTCATTTATCATCTCCTCTTGCTCTTCCGACATCTTCGAGCCGTGCCTTATGGCGAAAGCCTCGCGCAGGGTGTCCATGGGGTCGCGGTTCAAGATGTCGTCTATGCTGCCAATGCGCCGCGAGTCGGTGATGGTTGTGATGTCGAGCTTCGGAATCACCTTCTGCGTCTTGCACAGCACGGCGTCCTTGGTGGCCATCAGGCTCTCCAGCTCCCGGATGGCTTCTGGCGCCAGCTTGTCGAGCAAGACGCGCAGCTCCACATACTCGAACGCCTCGCTTGGCTTGTCGCCCTGGCGGTCGGCGAGCTGCTTGACGATGAGCTTTTGCAGTTTCTTGGGTGGCAGGGCCTCATCGCCCTCAGGCAACACGCGCAGAGGATGCTGCGGACGATATTCCACGAACTCCACCTCTGGTTGCCTGTCCTGGCCTATGGTCAGCAGGTCCACGCCGTGCCGATAGTCTTTCTCCGCAAACGACATTGGCAGTGCGCTGCCCGTATAGCGTGCCCAGTCGGTGCCCCAGACGCGTTGGCGCTTGTGTATGTGTCCGCAGGTCATGTAGTCGGGATGCCCTTCCCACTTGTCGATGTTCACCTCCTCCTGTCCGCCGATGATTATCTTCTCGCTCGCGTCGTTATCGGCAATGTCGGTGCCATGGGCGTAGAGGTGCGCCATCATTACCGTCGGCTTGTCGGGATAGAGCTGACGGGCACGGTCGGTGAGCTGCCGCAGAAAGCGGTTCACGCCATGCGAGTAGCTCTCGTCGGCCACTACATCTGAGCGCAGATAGGGCACCGCAAGCACCACTATGCTGTCGCCGCCACGGCCTTGTATGGGTATGATGAGGTCATCGTAGTCGGTCTGCCAACTGCCCGACGCGCCTTCCTCGTCGTCCGACGGCACCCACGTGCGCCTCACGTTGCCGCGTATCTCTACATTATAGCGTTCGAGCAGCGGACGCGGGGCCTCAAGTCGGTTAGACGAATCATGGTTGCCGGCTGTTATCACGACGGTCATGTCCTGACACGCCCGTGTCGCTTCGGCAAGAAACTCATAATAGGCATGTTGTGCCGCGGCCGAGGGGTTGCCGTTGTCGAAGATGTCGCCAGCCACGAGAAGTGCGTCTGGTTGGCGCGTCGTAATCTGGTCCAACAGCCAGTTGAGGAAATGGCGGTGCTCGGGCAGACGGTCGTTGCCATGGAAGAGGTTGCCAAGGTGCCAGTCGCTTGTGGATATTATCTTCATCGGATATCTATATATATTCTAAGCAATCTTGTTCCTACATCATAGAGATTAACAACTCAAAGGTAATCATTTCTGTTGAAAAGCGACCATAAAAAACATTTTTCTTTATTGTTTTGGCAAAACAATAAAGAAAACTACGATTTTTTGAGCAAATCGCAACAGTCGCAAAAACATGGACGAAAACAATACCATAATAGGCAAAACAGGGGGACGGTATTTGGCGTGATGCTTGGCATATTAAAATATTTTACAAATGGTCGTCTGAGAATCGATTTTTTTCAATCGAGCTGTCTCTTGGTCGAAAATGACGCGATTATGGGCCGTTTTGATAAATCGTTGATTATTAGAAACTTATGAATTTTACGGTTTTAGAGCGTTGCCAAAACGCTGATTTTGCGTCGCCGTTACAGTGCAATCGCGATGCCGTTACGGTGTAATCGCGTTGCCGTTACGGTGAAATGGCGACGCGATTACACTGTAACGGCAACGCCTTTTGGCCAAAAACCTACTGGAGACGCTGCCAAAGGGGCATCTCGAAGCCATTTTTCCGCTCTATTTGCCCCTGTTTCCAAGTGTTAAATTTCGGCAATAATATTTTACAATTCTACGCTAACGCATGGTGTTGTTTTTCCGAACACGGCCACTTTTTCATGACCTTTTCACGACTATTGGTTCGTTATTCATGGATTTTGGCTAAATTTGCAGCCAAAAGAACCTTATTCGCGAATATTAAACAACACCATGCTTGAATTCAAGAATGTTAGCGTCTCACTGCCCGACGGCAACCAGTCGGTTCCTTTCTCGCTGATAGCCGAGGAAGGCGAGCAGGTGTGCATACATGGCGGGAAGCACACGGGGAAGAGCGAGGTGCTCCTCTCCATTCTTGGGTTGTGCCCGCTGCAGTCGGGCTTCATAACCTTCGACGGGGAGCTCATCACCCACGAGGCGTCTCCCTATTTCAGGAAGATGATGGCCTACATTCCGCAATACATGCCGGAGGGGGACATAAAGATTGGAGAACTGTGCCGATACCTGCGCCTGGACATCCCCGCCGAACTGAAAGACATGAAAGACAAGCCCGTGTCGTCGTTCAGCCAGCAAGACCTACAGGCCACGCTACTGCGCTTGGCCCTGGAGATGAAGCGGGAAGTGGTGCTCGTGGACAACGCCTTCGCCACGCCCGAGACCCAGGGGCTCTTGTGCAAGCTTGCCGAGAACGGGGCCGAGGTGATATTCACGCATGAGGACGACACTCTACCATGTGATAAACTCATAAACTTGGAACAATGAACATATCTTCGCTTGGCATATTTTTCGGGGTGCTGCTCGCTGCCCTCCCCGTCTTCATCATCATTCGCTTCCGCCTGAACCTGACGCGCCGTTTCCTGATGTCGCTCGTGCGCATGGTGGTGGCCACGGGCTTGCTTGCCGCGCTGATGACGCTCGCCACGTGGGCGCAGAGCATCACGCTCAGCATAGCCATATCCATAATCATCGGCCTCTTCACCGCCCTGACGACGACAGTGAAGGCACGGCTGAAACCAGGCCGCGACTACTTGCCGATAGCGGCAGGCTCGCTGGCGGGAGTCATCATCGTGGCCTTCTATTTCATCTTCCTCGTCCTCGGGACGCGCGACCCGTTCGCCATCAACGTCTTCCTGCCGGTGACGGGCCTGTTGGCAGGTAGCATCACGGGCGCCAACACCAAGGCAATGATTGCCTACAACGACAGCCTCGTGCACCATGGCCAGCTCTACAACTACCTGCTGGGCAACGGCTGCACCCAGCGCCAGGCCCTCGACTATTTTGCGCGCCGGAGCCTGCGCGCCGCCATCGTGGAGGTGAGCAAGCGCATGTCGCGCTTAGCCATCATCGAGGCTCCCGTGGCTTTCTTCGTGGCGCTGATGGGCAACATGAGCATCTTGACGGCAGCCGCGCTTCAGGCGCTGCTCCTCGTGGCAACGGCAAGCGCTTCCGTCGTCGCGGTCTTCATAACGTTGACCATCAAACGGAAGCACTCAAAACAAACGGCCCTGACAAGCGAGGCTTAGCGGCAGCCGCGCTTTTTCCAGAACATGCTTATCTCATCAAGGGTCCTGCCCTTGGTCTCGGGCACGAGACGCCACACGAACATTAGTCTACCGACATGGCAATGACAAAAACACGAACGCCTGAGCTTGAATCCTATCAAGCCCAGGCGTTCGCCTTTTATCTCTCCAATCTCTTACAGCGGCGTGGTGAAGATATACTCGCGAAACACATAGTAGCACAGTATGCCTGCTATATATCCCACGAAAGCTATCCACGACACGTGCTTCATATACCAGCCGAACGTTATCTTCTCAAGGCCCATGACCACCACGCCGGCGGCGGAGCCGATGATGAGCATTGAGCCGCCCACGCCAGCGCAATAGGCCAGCAACTGCCAGAACACGCCGTCGGTGGCGAAGTCGCCCACGGCCTGCACGGGGTACATGCCCATGCATCCTGCCACGAGGGGCACGTTGTCTACTATCGACGAGAGCACGCCAATGATGCCTGTCACCATGAAGTGGTTGCCGTCGAACGCCACGTTCAAGCCCTTGCCCAGCGACGTGAGGGCGCCAATCTCCTCAAGGCAGCTCACAGCCATGAGAATGCCGAGGAAGAAGAGTATGGTGCTCATGTCGATGTTGCGGATAAGGCTCACCACGCGCTTTTTCCTCGCGCCCTTGTCGCTCTTGAGATGAGCGTAGAACACCTCGGTGACTATCCACAGCAAGCTGAGCACGAGCAAGATGCCCATGAACGGCGGCAGATGGGTCAAGCTCTTGAATATGGGCACGAACACCAAGCCGCCAACGCCGACCCAGAACACCACCTTGCGCTGGAAGTCGCTAAGCTCCTGCTCGGGCAAGGCCACGGCAGCAGCCTGTGTCGCGTCTTCGTCGAGGTTGCCTTTGAGCGCCATCTGGATGATGAGGGCTGGCACTACCATCGACACTAACGACGGAATCAATATCTCGCTTATCACTCCGGCGGCGGTGATGAGACCCTTGTTCCACAGCATTATCGTCGTGACGTCGCCTATTGGCGAGAACGCGCCACCACTGTTGGCGGATATTATGACCAAGGCGGCATACAAGACGCGATCCTTGTGCTGGGACACAAGCTTGCGCAGGATCATGATCATCACGATGCTGGTGGTCATGTTGTCGAGGATGGCGGAGAGGATGAACGTCATGAACGCTATACGCCACAACAGCACACGCTTGCTCTTGGTGTGCATCACGCGGCGCACCCAGTCGAAACCGCCGTTCTGGTCCACCACCTCTACGATCGTCATGGCTCCCATGAGGAAGAAAAGCGTGGTGCCCGTGTCGCCAAGATGGCCCTGGATGATGTCGGTCACGAAGACCATGACAGGGTTCACGGTGCTGCCAAGCCCCGGATGCTGCAAGCTAAGGACATCCATGAACTGGGGATGTATCAGGGAGACAAAATAACCGGGGTTGATCATGTAGAGCGTCCACACGACCACGAACATGAGCAGTGCCACGGCAGCCTTGTTGACCTTTGTCACGCTCTCCAAGGCTATGAACAGATAGCCCACGACAAACACGATAATAATCGCGACAGATAGTGTTGACATTAGCGTAATGAAATGTTTATTAGTTATATTCAATTAAATATCGCACAAAATTACAAATTATACTTTAAAGATAATGTTCGTTTCAAAATAAAATTCACCTTTTGTTTGAATCTTCAAGTCCTTTTCATTATCTTTGCATCAAGATAAGGCTCTACCTTATACTCACAAGACACATAAACCATAAAGATGAACCCACAAGAAGCGAGCAACGTAAAGCTAAGCGAGAACGTCATCCTCGCCGACGCCGACTATATAGACTATGTGGCATTCCAACTCTCGGTGCAGTTTGAGCGCATGATAGGCCGGCGCATAGGCAAGGCCGACCTCAGCCAATGGGCCGTGGACATAGCCTTGGACGGCGGACTGAGAGCGGACGGCAAGCCACACGAGACGCAACTCGTGCTCGTGCATGAGAAGCACGCCGCACGGCTGGAGAATTTCAACCCCTCGACCTTTGAGACAGAACTCAACGGGCAGGCTTTCAACGACAAGAACCTCGGAGAGTTTCTTGTCAATTCATACGCGGCTAACGACACGTTCGGCAAGGACGACTACATGCTCGACACCATCAGCATGATTCTCGGGCACGACGAGGTGAAACGTCTGATGATAGTGCCCAACGGTGAGGAAGGCACTATCTATGAGGAGATAGCCAACGCCATGCGCAACGCCCCGGAAGACAAGCACATAACGCTCTTCGCCATGCAGCCAATGCCGGGTGGCAACTTCAGGCAAGAGATATTGGGCTACTCGCTGATGAACGCCTTGGGCATCAAGGGTGACGAGATAAAACCAAGACAATAAAACCCAACCACAACACAGACTTTGAACTGGAAACGGCAACTATAAACATAAAACAAAGCATAAGACATGAGCAATAGAGTTTTAATGATCGGAGCTGGAGGCGTGGCCACGGTATGCGCCTTCAAGATAGCACAAAACACCGACGTGTTTGGCGAACTGATGATAGCCTCGCATCACAAGGAGAAATGCGACCGCCTGGTCGACGCCATACACGCTAAGGGATACAAGATGGACATCAAGACCGCCGAGGTGGACGCCGACAGTGTTGAGCAACTCACGGAGCTGTTCAACAGCTACAAGCCCGACTTGGTAATCAACCTCGCCCTGCCCTATCAGGACCTGAGCATCATGGACGCTTGCCTGGCTTGCGGCTGCAACTATCTCGACACGGCCAACTATGAGCCAAAAGACGAGGCACATTTCGAATACTCTTGGCAGTGGGCCTACAAGGACCGCTTCGAGAAGGCAGGCCTCACGGCAATACTCGGCTGCGGCTTCGACCCAGGTGTGTCGCAGGTGTTCACGGCATACGCCGCGAAGCATCATTTCGACGAGATACAATATCTCGACATCGTGGACTGCAACGCCGGCAACCACCACAAGGCTTTCGCCACCAACTTCAATCCGGAAATCAACATCCGTGAGATAACGCAAAAGGGCCTCTACTATGAGGACGGCAAATGGATAGAGACGGCGCCTCTCGCCGTGCACCGCGACATCAACTATCCTAACATCGGCCCCCGCGACAGCTACCTGATGCACCACGAGGAGCTGGAGAGCCTCGTGAAGAACTATCCCACCATCAAGCGCGGACGCTTCTGGATGACTTTCGGACAGGAGTATCTCACCCATCTGCGCGTAATCGAGGACACTGGCATGGGCCGCATCGACCCCATCACCTACGAGGCGCCACTCGCCGACGACCCCACGAAGACCGTGAAGGTGAGCATCGTGCCGCTGCAATTCCTCAAGGCCGTGTTGCCTAACCCGCAAGACCTTGGCGAGAACTACGACGGTGAGACGAGCATCGGCTGCAGGATTCGCGGATTGAAAGACGGCAAGGAGCACACATATTATATATATAACAACTGCAAGCACCAGGATGCCTACAAGGAGACAGGCATGCAAGGCGTGAGCTACACCACTGGCGTGCCGGCCATGACAGGAGCCATGATGTTCCTGAAGGGCATTTGGAAAAAGGCAGGCGTGTTCAACGTGGAGGAGTTCGATCCAGACCCATTCCTTGAGGAGCTCGGCAAGCAAGGCTTGCCATGGCACGAGGAGTTTGACAAAGACATAGAACTATAGACTTTTGACTATTTATGGCAAAGACAGAAGAACAAGCTACCGCTGCCAACCAAACCGACAAGCAGGCAGAGCAGCTGAAAGCGGAGAAGCAGGCCAAGATGAAAGCCTTGCAGGCCGCAATGACAAAGATAGAGAAGGACTTCGGCAAGGGTTCCATCATGCGCATGGGCGACGAGAAGGTGGAGAACGTGGAAGTGATACCCACGGGGTCCATCGGCCTTGACCTCGCCTTGGGCGTGGGCGGCTACCCTCGCGGCAGGATTATAGAGATATACGGCCCGGAGTCATCAGGAAAGACGACCCTCGCCATCACCGCCATTGCAGAGGCGCAGAAGCGTGGGGGCATCGCCGCGTTCATCGACGCGGAGCACGCCTTCGACCGTTTCTATGCCGAGAAACTCGGCGTGGACGTTGACAACCTCTGGATCTCGCAACCCGACAACGGAGAACAGGCCTTGCAGATTGCCGACCAGCTCATCTCTTCATCCGCGGTAGACATTCTCGTGGTCGACTCCGTGGCGGCGCTCACGCCGAAAAAGGAGATTGAGGGCGACATGGGCGACTCTGCCGTGGGACTCCAGGCCCGCCTCATGAGCCAAGCCCTTCGCAAGCTCACCGGCACGATATCAAAGACCAACACGTGCTGCATCTTCATCAACCAGTTGCGCGAGAAGATTGGCGTAATGTTCGGCAACCCCGAGACCACGACTGGCGGCAACGCGCTGAAGTTCTACTCAAGCGTGCGCATAGACATCCGCCGCGTGACGAGCCTCAAGGATGGCGACAACGTGTATGGCAACCACGTCCGCGTGAAAGTGGTGAAAAACAAGGTCGCGCCTCCATTCCGCAAGGCAGAGTTTGACATCCTGTTCGGACAAGGCATCAACAAGGCGGGAGAGATTCTTGACCTCGGCGTGGAAAACGACATCGTGGGCAAGAGCGGCAGCTGGTTCTCATACAATGGCTCAAAGCTTGGCCAAGGTCGCGACGCGGCTGTCCAGCTCCTGAAAGACAACCCCGAACTGTGCGAGGAGATTGAGAAACAAATCGTCGAAAAGATAAAAGAAGTGGAATAACCGCTTAGGTATAAGATAAAGCTATAAAAAAGGCAACCCTATTGGCAAATCACCTTGCCAGCAGGGTTGTCTTTTTTTATTTTAGCACTTTGACCACATTTTTCACAAATTAGCCTCGTTTTGTTATCCTCTCTCAATTATAATACGTACCTTTGCATGACGATTCGTAACTTTCAAGCTTAAAATAGCATTGAACCAACACGAAAACAAGCAAAACACAAACAAATAACAACAAACACATGATATCTTTTGTTCTCAGTCTGATAGCATTGATTGTGGGCTTTCTTGCCTACGGAAGATTTGTCGAACACGTTTTCGGCCCCGACGACCGGCCCACGCCAGCAGTGGCACATGGCGACGGCATCGACTACGTGGTATTGCCCAGCTGGAAAATCTTCATGATCCAGTTTCTCAACATCGCGGGCACGGGCCCTATCTTCGGAGCCATAATGGGAGCCTGGTACGGTCCCGTGGCTTACTTGTGGATAGTGTTTGGCTGCATCTTCGCCGGAGCCACCCACGACTATCTTAGCGGCATGCTCTCGCTGCGCAACGACGGCAAGAGCTTGCCCGAGCTGGTAGGCAATTATTTGGGCAAGGCCACTAAAGACATCATGCTCTTGTTCACCGTGCTGCTACTGATGATGGTCGGCGTAGTCTTCGTCTACAGTCCCGCCATCATCCTTCATGGCATGTGCGGGTCGCAAATGCTGTGGATCGTGGTCATCTTCATCTATTATATCATCGCCACGATGTTGCCCATCGACAAGATCATTGGCAAGGTATATCCCCTCTTCGCCTTCTCGCTGTTGTTCATGGCCGTGGCGTTGATGATAGGCTTGTTCATCAAGATGCCTAACCTTCCCGAACTGTGGAGCGACCTTGGCGCGAGCAACCTCAACAGCAATCCCGCTTGGCTCGGCGCGGATAGCTACATGTCGAAGAACCCTCTCTTCCCCTGCCTTTTCCTCACCATTGCCTGTGGAGCCATAAGCGGCTTCCACGCCACACAAAGCCCGCTCATGGCACGCTGCATGAAGAGTGAGAGCCATGGCCGCCCGATATTCTACGGGGCAATGATAACCGAGGGTGTGGTGGCGCTGATATGGGCCACGGTGTCAATGTATTTCTTCTATTATGGCGGTTGGCGCGAGGTTGTGCCTGCCGACGTGGTAAAGGAGTTCATGGCCCAAGCCGACGGAGGCAAGTCGCTTGTACAATTCTTCACGGCGCCCAAGGTCGTGCAGTTTGTTTGTTCCAATTGGCTTGGCGTGTTCGGTGGCGTACTGGCGTTGCTCGGAGTGGTGGCGGCCCCCATCACCAGTGGCGACACCGCTTTCCGCAGCGCGCGCCTGATAGTGGCCGAGACCATCGGTGTCGAGCAGCACTCCATACGTCGCCGCCTATACGTGTGCATACCAATGTTCATCGCCGCCATACTGTTGCTTTTATGGCAAATGGAGAATCCAGACGGCTTCAATATCATCTGGCAGTACTTCGGATGGGCCAACCAAACGCTCAGCGTGTTCACGCTATGGACCATAACCGTGTATCTGGTGAAGCGGAGAAAGTGTTATGCCATAACCCTCATACCGGCCCTGTTCATGACCACAGTTTGCTCAACATACATATTCGTCTCCAAACAGTTTCTCGGACTGCAAAACTGGGTTGGCTATGGCCTCGGCATAGCCGTCTTCGCCATAGCCTGCGTTTGGTTCGCATGGTGGAAAGTCAAGAAATCGTCTACTTGCTCTTGTTCCAAAAAGCCGGAGTGAGCACCACCAACACCGTGAAGATCTCCAAACGGCCGACAAGCATCATGAACGAGCAGAACCACTTGATGAAAGCCGGCAACTGCGACCACGACATCGTTGGGCCAATCTCCGTGCCCAACGTTGGTCCCACGTTGCTCAGGCAGCTCAAGCATATCGTTATGGCATTGGTGTTGTCCACGCCTGCCGCTATGATGATAAAGGCAAATATGAAGAACAGCATGAGATAAGCCGTGACAAAGGCCAGCAACGACACCCTTTGCCTGTTGGCCACATTGGTGTCGCCTATCTTCAATGGCAACACGGCGGAAGGATGTATGCGCTGTATCAGCTCGTTGCGGAGCACCTTGAATATCATCACGCAACGCACGCATTTCAAGCCTCCCGAGGTGGAGCCGGAGCAAGCCCCGAAAAACATGCAGACTGCCAACACGACCCAGGTGACATGAGGCCACGTCGCCGCGTCGTCGTTGAACAATCCCGTGGTCGTGATGAACGATACCACCTGGAATATTGCCGAACGGAAAGCGTGCTCTATGGCATAATGGTTCACCGTGATGAGTTCCACCATGATGAAAGCCGTGCAAGCAGCCACCATCAAGATATAAAACCGGAACTCGGCGTCACGGAACAATGACTTCACCTTGCCCTTGAACATCGTCAGATAGAGCAGCGTGAAATTAGTGCCGGAGAGAAAACAAAAAAACGTGGTGACATATTCCAGCGCCGGCGACTGGAAATGCTCCGTAGAACTGTTGTTGACGCCCATGCCTCCCGTGGCCACCGTTGTCATGGTGTAGTTGGCTGCCTCAAACCAGTTCATGCCAAACAGCATGTAGCTCAGGAAGCACCAAACGCTTATCACGAGATATACCAGCCAAATGAAACGGACGCTCGTGGACAGCTTTGGCTGAAGCTTCGCCTTGAACGGCCCTGTGGCCTCGGCTCCAAACACCCTTATGCTGCCGCTGCTTCCAGCCATGGAAGGTATGAACGCTATCACCGTGAACACTATGCCCAAGCCTCCTACCCACTGGGTAAGCGATCTCCAAAAGAGTATGCCATGGGGCAAGGCCTCAACATTGTCGATGATAGTGGCACCCGTCGTGGTGAATCCCGACATCGCCTCAAAATAGGCATCCGTGAAACTGCGAATGTAGCCGCCAAGCATAAAGGGCAACGAGGCAAAGAGCGAATACACGACCCACACGAGCGTCACCATGAGATAGGCATCGCGACGCGAGAAGCCGTTGGTGGCATTGCGCCCTAAAAACTTCAGCACAAGGCCAGCGAAAGTGGTTATGATGGCGGAAGAGGCGAAGAGCAAGATGTCGTCTTCACCAAACCACAACGCCACACACATGCAGATTAGCATGGAGGCGGCCTCTTGGAAAAGCAAGCCTCCAAGGATCTTGTATATAATCCGGAAATTGATCATAGCGACAACTTATTCAACAACTCACGGGCTATGGCCGATATTTTCTTGGGCGGATTGAAGTATTTCTCCAGCGCCTTCATGTTAACTCCATGGCAGAACACCACCACGTGGTCGCCAGCCTCAATGCGCGTGTTACCGTTGACCAGCATTCCCTCGTCGCCCCTCACGAGTCCGCCTATCGTTATGTCGGACGGCAACTTTAGGTCTTTCACCGGCAGCTTGGTGACCTTGGAGTCGTTTTTCGCCACGAACTCAGCCACGTCGGCGTTGGCCGACATAAGGAACGTGACGTTGAGCACGTCGGCGTCGAGCATGAGTTGGTATATCCTGCTGGCCGCTATGGCCTTCTTGTTTATGATGGTGCCAATGTCGAGCCCTTCCGCCATCGACGCGTAGTCGAGGTTCTCCACGTCTGCCACCGTCTTGCGCACTCCGAGGCGTTTCGCGGTGAGACAAGCCAGGATGTTGGTCTCGGCGTTTCCGGTGAGCGCCACGAAAGCCTGAGTGTTCTTGATGCCTTCATCCTCAAGTAGCGACGTGTCGCGCGCGTCGCCTTGAATGATTAGCGTCTTGTCCTCCACGATCTGGTTCAGCTCCTCACATCTGTCGGGGTCTATCTCTATTATCTTTGTGTTCATGTACTCTGGCATCGACTGCAATGCTCGCACCGTGGTCATGCCACCTCCCATGAAAATCACGTTGCGCACGTCGGCATAGCCTTCCTTGCCCGTAATCTGGCGTATATAAGGGATATACTGCTTGGTGGTCATGAAGTACACGAGGTCATAGCAATGCAGCTCGTCGTTGCCACCTGGGATGATAGTATCCATGCCGCGCTTTATCGCCACCACATGATAAGGGTCATCGGGGCCGCACAGCACTTTGAGCGGTTGGTTGAGAATCTTGCAGTCGTCGCGAAGCTTTATAGCCAGCATTACCAAGGCGCCGCCATGCACGTCCCATCTCTGGCGCACCCACGACATCTTCAAGCCATTGATTATCTCCCTTGCCGCCAATATCTCAGGATAGATGAGCACGTCCACGCCAAGGTTCTTATAGAACAGGCGTATGTCCTCTTCCACGTATTCGGCATCGTTGACCTTCGCCACCGTTTTCTTGGCATGAAGGGCATGAGCAAGGATGCAACTGTTAATGTTCTCGTTCTCGTCAGGCGACACCGCGATGAAGAGGTCGGCGTTGCTCGCCCCTGCCTCGTTCAGCGTCTTGACACTCGACGGCGACCCGCACAACGTGAGCAAGTCGTAGTCGGCTCCTATCTTGTCGAGACGGTCCTGGTCTTCGTCGATGATGGTTATCTCTTCCTGGTTGCGTGAGAGCAATCGTGCCAAATGCGTTCCTATGGCATAAGCTCCTGTTATGATAATCTTCATAGCGTTTCTTCTATCACCTTGCGCATGTTGTCGTTGTCAAGCCCACAGACCTTCCGCAGCTCGTCCACTGTGCCATGTTCCACGAAGTTGTCGGGCAGGCCAAGGCGTTTTATCCTGGGCTGATAACCATGGTCCGACATCCACTCGAGCACGGCCGAGCCCATTCCGCCCATGCGAATGCCGTCCTCCACGGTTATTATCTTGTCAAACTTCTCGCCAATCTCCGTCAGCATCTTGTCGTCCAATGGTTTCAGGAAGCGCAAGTCGTAATGCGCCACCTTGCTGGCTTCGGCCTCGTCCATGCCCGATATCACGGTTTCCACGTCGTTGCCAATCGGCCCTATAGTTATCACTGCCACTTCTGAACCCTCGCGCACGCGCCGGCCCGTCCCCACGGCTATCTCCGTGAGCGGGCAACGCCAGTCGCTTTCTTCCGACACTGGGTAGACGCCCCTGCCGCGAGGATAGCGAATCACGAACGTGCCCTTGCCTGGCAGCTGCGCCGTGTACATCAGCCGGCGCAACTCGCACTCGTCCATGGGCGAGGCTATGGTGAGGTTGGGCACCGGCCTTAGGGCGGCCATGTCGAAAGCCCCATGATGTGTCGGGCCGTCCTGGCCTACAAGTCCGGCACGGTCGAGACAGAGCACCACGGGCAGGTTGAGTATGGCGAGGTCATGGATGATGTTGTCGTAGGCGCGCTGGGCGAAGGCGCTGTATATGTTGCAGAAAGGCTGCATCCCATCCTTGGCCATGCCTCCTGAGAAGGTCACGGCATGCTCCTCGGCAATGCCCACGTCGAACACGCGGTCGGGCATCTCCTTGGCCATGATGTTCATTGAGCAGCCAGTTGGCATGGCCGGCGTGACGCCTACTATTCTCGGGTTCCGCCTTGCCAGTTCAAGCAAGGTGTTTCCGAAGACGTCCTGGTATTTCATCGGCTGGTAGCCGTTTGAGTCGGAGATACGCTCTCCCGTGGCCGCGTCGAAGCGCCCAGGCGCATGCCACACCGTAGCGTTCTTCTCAGCCGGGGCATAGCCCTTGCCCTTGACGGTATGCAGATGCAGCAGCTTGGGGCCTTTCATGTCCTTCACCTGCCTCAACACGCGCACGAGCTCCTCCACGTCGTTGCCGTCGAAAGGCCCGAAGTAGCGTATGTTCATGCCCTCAAAGATGTTCTGCTGATGCGTCAACGCGCTCTTCAAGGCGTTGTTGAGCCTTATTATTCCCTTGCGCCTGTCGTCGTTGAGATAGCCTTTGCCGTGAAGCCATTGCGACGCCTTGAAACGCAAGCGATTATATGTCTCGTTGACATCAAGGTTTATGAGATATTTCTCCATTCCGCCCACGGCACGGTCTATGGACATGTCGTTGTCGTTGAGGATGATAAGGATGTCGTTTGGCGTAGACGACACGTTGTTGAGGCCCTCAAAGGCGAGGCCTCCGCTCATGGCGCCGTCGCCTATCACCGCCACCACGTGCCTGTTGGCGTTTCCGGTCTTCTTCGCCGCCACGGCCATGCCGAGTGCCGCCGAGATGCTGTTGGAGGCGTGGCCGCACGTGAACGTGTCGTATTCGCTCTCCAACGGCGTGGGAAACGGGCGTACGCCGCCAAACTTGCGGTTGGTGAAGAAGCTGTCGCGCCGGCCCGTGAGAATCTTGTGGCCATAGGCTTGGTGGCCCACGTCCCACACTATGCGGTCGTCGGGCGTGTCAAACACGTAATGCAACGCCACGGTGAGCTCTACCACGCCAAGACTGGAGGCGAGGTGGCCAGGGTTGACCGACACTTCCTCGATGATGTCTTGCCGCAACTCGTCGCACACCTCGGGCAGTTGCTTCACGCCAAGCTTTCGCAAGTCGGCAGGGTATTGCAAATGGCTTAACAGCGAAAATCTCTTTTCATCCATTGGGACTATTTACACATTAATTCTTGCAAAGTTAATCATTTATTTATTAACTATCACCAACTTTCCCGATAATTCGTGTCGTTATGGGACACGGCATTGCATTAAAGCATTTTAACCCGCGAGAATACTTCTCACGGCTTCCGCCGACCTGTCATAGAGCGTCTGCTCCTCATTGGCCGTTACGGGCCGCACTTGCCCCAGCCTCTCTTGCAACCTGATGGCAGACGGGGCGACGCGCTGGTTGGCCCCGCGTTTTATCTCCATGTACCTCCCAAGCTCGTAGGCCGCGCGCCGTGGCAGCGTGGCCTGCATGAGCCACGCCAATTCGAGATGGTACTTGGCGGCATACTTGTCGCGCCGCTGGTTTACGACGGCCTGGCACAAGAGCGCTATCTTCTGGCCGTTGTCGGTGAGAAGCTTGGCGAGCTCGGCATAGAGATAGCTGTCGTGATGGCGCGTGAGCAACTTCTTGTAGGTGTCCACGGCCTTGCCGGTATTGCCCAGAAGGTTGTGCATCTGAGCCAAGTGGCGCAGGTTCTCCTTATAATATGGCGACTTCTGGAAAGCCAGCCTGAAGAGGTCGGCCACCTGGTTGATATACGCGGCGTCGCGCTTGTCCAGGTCCTTGAGCAGGTGGTTCACCACTTGCTGTCCCAGCGACGGCACTTTATGGCCACCTGCCACGTAGGGCTGCCAGTCGGCCTCGGTCATGCGGTTGTAGTAGGGCATGAAATAGAGCAGGTTGAAACCGTCGGCGAGCTTGTCCATGCAGAGCGCGGCGTTGATGATGGCCCGGTTGCCCTGCCCCATCCTGTCCTTGGTCTGCGGATAGAGCTTCACGAGCTGGAAAAGCAGGCGGCGTGCCTCCTCCACGCGTTTCTGCCGGGCACGCAGCTTGAACATGTCGTTGGTACACCAAAACATGCACAGGTTGGTGTGTGGCCCCTGATGCACGGCATACAACTTCAATATGGCACTGTAAGCCTCCTCGAACCTACCCTCCTTGCGCATCTCAAAAACGTCTCTCACTTCCATGGTTTTCAGTTATGTTGGTTTTATCGGCAAAGATAGGTTATTTTTGCCATTGCCGCACCGTTTACGTCAAAAAAAAGCGCACCGCAAAACCGAAAAGGCATCGGCCTCCCAGGATTGGGAAGCCGATGCCTTTTCGGCATAATGGCAGACAGGACTGTCGCGAACGTCTTTATCAGTCTTGAGGCCCTTTCCTGAAGCCTCTTTTGTGGAAGTGCTGGAAATCCATCATCTCCAGGTCGTAGACCCTCTGAATCTGCTTTGGCGTCAGAAACTTGGAATACACCTTGAAATATTTCTCACGTATGTACAGAATCTTGCGGCCTTGCTGGAACCTCGCCTTTATGCCCCTCACCACTTCCGCGTCGGTCATGTTTTCGGGTTTCTTGGCTGGGCGTGGTATGCGTGTGGCGGCAATCTCGTTGCGGCATTTGCAGAACGCGTCGACAAACTTCTTGGTCGTCGCGTCGTCAAGGTCCAGTTGCCGCGCTATGCGGTTGGCCTGCGCCCTTGTGAACTGCTCCATGTTGGGGCGGTTTCTTCTTCCTTCCTCGCTGGTTTCCGGTCGTGCCACGGCGACACAAATAGATGCCATCATCATGACGCACGCCACCATAAGGTTTCTCATGTTGTTCATCATGCTTATGTATTTATTTATTGAAGGCTCATGTATATGTCGTTCTTGTAGTCGGCAAGAAGGTTCTCGCGCTCTTGCTGGCTCAAGTTTTCGTATGCCTTGTCCACGGCCGTGCTATTGGCTTGGCGCATGCCGTCGTCGCCGCTTCCGTTTATGTTGCCGAGGCGCAACAAGACCACGAGACTTACCGACGCGGCAATGGCCGTAGCCGCCACCGAGAGCCTGATGACGAGCGCTTGGCGGCGCTTCCTTGCCTGCCGTGCCTTCTCGATGCCATCTATTCGCCTCATCACTTGCTTCTGCATACGCCCGAACAGGTCGGTGGGCAAGATGTAAGGCGTTCTCTTGCCAATGCTTTTCAGTTTATCGTCATTGTTTGTCATGTCTAAAAGTTTTGAGCGTTAGATGTTTTTATACTTCCAGAAGTTTCATTCGTTCTATTATTTTCTGTTTCGCGAAACAATAGTTCGCCTTGACCGCATTCTCCGACGTAGAGGTTATCTCCGCTATCTGCTTGAAGCTCAGCTCGTCGTAGTATCGCAGGTTGAACACCGTCTGCTGCTTCGCCGGCAAGGCGTGAATGGAGTCGTGCAAGGCCAATGCCTCCTTGTCGCCATATTCGAAGAAAGAATCCGCGGCTTGCGTCTGCGCGTTGTCCAGTGCCACTTTGCTCACCTTCTTCTTTCTCAGAAACGACAATGTCTCATTGGTGGCCAACCGGTAAATCCACGAGAAGAGCGAGCTGTTGCCCTTGAAGGAATCAAACTTCAAGTATATCTTGATGAAGATTTCCTGCAACAGGTCCTCAGCGTCGTCCTCGTACACCACGAGCCTGCGAACATGCCAATAGAGCCTCTCTTGGTATTCGTCCATGAGCAACCTCATCCCGTCATTGGGATTGGTTCTCATCTTTTCTATGATGGTCGTGTCGGTCGGGTTCATCTCTGCCATGCCATATTCTTACGAATTGGTTTACTATTTAGACTCTTTATATATGAAAAGGTTAAAAGAGTATTATTCTTTTATCAAAGATGTAACACATTCTTATTATAATGATAGCGGAAATGTTTTAGGGCGAAAGCCTTAAAACATTTTTTTTGGCTCTTCCGGAATGGAATCAGGAGTGATGCGCATGCTCCACCGTAGTGCTTTGCAGGGTGCATACCAATTTTATAGAGTAATTATATTTTACAAATGGTCGTCTGAGAATCGTTTTTTTTCAACCAAGCAGTCTCTTGGTCGCAAATGACGCGATTACGGGTTCTTTTGATAAAACACTGATTATCGGTCGATTGCAATTTTAACAGCTTTTCGGCGTTGCAAAATCACTGAAAAACCGTTGCCGTTACGGTGCAATCGCGTCGCCGTTACGGTGTAATCGCACCGCCGTTACGGTGTAATCGCGTTGCCGTTACGGTGTAATCGCACCGCCATTGCACCGTAACGGCAAGACCATTCGCCCGAAAACGCGCTGACGGTGCTGAAAAGGGGCACCTCGAAGCCCTTTTTCCGCTCTAAATGCACCCGTTTCCAAGTGTTAAATTTTGGCAATAATATTTTACAATTCCACGTGGGCGCCAGTTGCGGTTCACGCTATTTCCCCAGTCATATATGGTAATGTGTATTTATCTTCTATTGATTCGTTCCACCAATTCATCTGGTGTAAGTATCTCCATCTTTGAGAAACCGAACTGTTTCTTGCTGATGTTGCCGCATTTCCAGTTGATGTTGCAAATACCACAAACGTGGTATGCGGAATGCCCATAATGTGGGATTTTCCATGTCGATAATTCATCGTAATTTTGCAACATGAAATTAAACATAAAAGATGCATATTATGAGTAACGAGAAAAACCTTCATTTCGAGACACTTCAACTTCATGTAGGCCAGGAACAGGCAGACCCCGCAACCGATGCTCGCGCGGTACCTATCTACCAGACCACATCCTATGTGTTCCACAACGCACAGCACGCTTCCGACCGCTTCCATCTCAAGGACGCCGGAAACATATACGGCCGTCTGACCAATACTACCCAAGGCGTGTTTGAGGATCGCGTGGCAGCCCTTGAGGGCGGTGTGGGCGGTCTGGCCGTGGCTTCAGGAGCCGCCGCCGTGACCTACGCCATCACCAACCTTGCCTATGCCGGCGACCACGTGGTGGCAACCGACACTATCTACGGTGGCACCTACAACCTGCTGAAGCACACACTCTCAAAGTATGGCATCGACACCACGTTTGTGAACCCCGACGACTACGACGCACTGGAGGCGGCCATCAAGCCAAACACAAAGCTCGTGTACATTGAGACGCTGGGCAACCCCAACTCCAACATCTCCGACATAGAACGCTCGGCCGAGATTGCCCACAAGCATGGCATACCATTGGTCATCGACAACACCTTCGGCACGCCTTACCTCATCAACCCAATTAAGCACGGAGCCGACATCGTGGTTCACTCAGCCACAAAGTTCATCGGCGGTCACGGCTCAAGTCTCGGTGGCGTAATCGTTGACGGCGGCAAGTTCGACTATTTCCAGAACGACAAGTTCCCTGGCTTCACCAAGCCCGACGCCTCTTACCACGGCCTGGTCTTCGGCAAGCTTCCCGCTCCTTTCGTGACACGCGTCCGCGCCCTGCTGCTTCGCGACGAAGGCGCCTGCATCTCTCCGTTCAACGCCTGGATTCTCCTGCAAGGACTTGAGACATTGTCGCTGCGTGTGGAGCGCCACGTGTTCAACACGCTGAAAGTCATCGACTACCTCAAGACGCAACCGCTCGTGAAGAAAATCAACCACCCGTCGTTGCCAGACCATCCCAACCACGACCTCTATGAGAGGTATTTCCCCAACGGCGCAGGCTCTATCTTCACGTTCGAGATTGAGGGTGGCCAGCAGGTGGCATGGAACTTCATCGACCATCTAAAGATTTTCTCCGACTTGGCCAACGTGGCCGACGTGAAGTCGCTCGTCGTGCATCCGAAGAGCACCACCCACTCAGAGCTTTCAGACGAGGAGGCTTCTGAGCAAGGAATATTCGACGGCACCATTCGCCTGTCTATCGGCACGGAGCATTACCAAGACCTCATCGACGACCTCGACCAGGCTTTCAAGGCAGTGAAGAATTAAGTTCAATAGCAAGGCTGGGGCGGGCCCTGTGCCGGTCCGCAACCCGAATGGACAGAAGAACGAAGAATTAAAAACGAAGAATTAAGAACAAAGAATTAAGAACGAAGAATTAAGAATCAAGAGGCGGAACTTCAACAGCAATCAACTTCTTCCCCTCCTAATTCTTCACTCATCACTCTTCACTTAAAATTGTAAACATTATGGCAAAGATATATAAGCAAATAACAGACCTCATTGGCAAGACGCCTTTGGTGGAACTGGGAAAATATTCAGCGTCCAAGGGACTTGACACGCCTATCGTGGCAAAGGTTGAGTTTTTCAACCCTGGTGGAAGCGTTAAAGACCGCATAGCCCTCGCCATGATTGAGGACGCGGAGAAGAAGGGGCAGTTGAAACCCGGCGCGACAATCATAGAGCCTACCAGTGGCAACACGGGCGTGGGTCTCGCGTTGGTATCGGCCGTGAAAGGCTATCACCTCATCTTGACCATGCCAGAGACCATGAGCGTGGAGCGCAGAAACCTCGTGAAGGCGTATGGCGCGCAGGTGAAGCTGACGAGCGGCAAGGACGGGATGCCTGGCGCCATCAAGACCGCCGAGGAGCTGCGCGACTCCATCCCCGGCTCTGTCATCCTGGATCAGTTTGAGAACCCTGCCAACCCAGCCAAGCACTATGCCACCACCGGCCCTGAGATTTGGGCCGACACCGATGGCAAGATAGACATCTTCGTGGCAGGCGTGGGCACAGGCGGCACCATATCGGGCATTGGCAAGTATCTGAAGGAGCAGAACCCCGACGTGAAGGTCATTGCCGTGGAGCCAGCCACCTCGCCAGTACTGAATGGCGGCAAGAGCGGCCCTCACAAGATTCAGGGCATCGGCGCGGGCTTCATTCCAAAGACCTACAATCCCGCTTACATAGACGAGGTGTTCGACGTGCAAAACGACGATGCCATCAAGGCGGGACGTGAGTTGGCACAGTCTGAGGGCTTGCTCGTGGGCATCTCCTCCGGAGCCTCAGCCTTCGCAGCCTCAGAGATAGCCAAGCGTCCGGAAAACAAGGGCAAGAAGATCGTGGCCCTCTTGCCAGACACCGGCGAACGCTATTTGAGCACCGTGCTCTATGCTTTCGACGAGTATCCACTGTAAAGGCTTTGAGGCACGGCCTTTTGCAAGGTTCTGTAAATTATAGCAGATACGAGATATCAAAGACAATAGTAACAGTTACTGACGATAATATCTATATGTCAGCAATTGCTACTATTGTTGTTTATATTTTCAAAGCCAATCGCCTATCACTGTCAACTCCTTGTCCACTTCCAATGGTATCTCTTCTCCGTCTTTCGTGATGGTTACGAAGTTGAAGGAAAATCCTTTTGCAGGTAATCCATAGTATTTATATTCAGAAAATTTGGAGTCATATAATTCTTTCTGTTTTATGGAAAAAGAAAATTTGTAAACATGGTTTCTTATTATAAATCCCATGCTCCCCTTCCAATCATTTATCTCATAGCTGTAAAGAGGGTCTTTTGTTTCACCTTCCCATCTTAGCACATAATATTCCAATTTAAGCGGGAAAGAATCCCTGCTGTTATCAAAAGCATCCTTATCCTCGTTGGAAGTCGTAAGCTTGGCCAATACATTTGCTGGGATGTTCGTGTATATGTGCATATCTTTATGGCCACCAAATGTTATGTGACACGTGGAAAGAGTGTCTATTACTGAATCTGATGTTACTACACAAACCACCCCGTCGTATGTTCCTGCATGGCGATCAGCTATGGCAGGATCTTTTTCGAAATAAAAGTGCCCTGGATTTCTGTCTTGACCGGGACTGTCGTCCGGTGGAATGCATCCCGACAAGACCACAGAAACGCAACACAAAAAAAATGCTTTTTTCAGTTTCATGTCCTTATGAGATTTATGAGATTATGATATATCCTTGGCAATAGGTTGTAAGACCATTCTCATCACCAGAATGCTTTATGCCTATCATGACAAGATTGTCTTTTGGGAATACTTCAAGGCCGCCGCTTTCCCTTACAACCAAATCCGCTTCCGGGTAATACGTCACCTTAGCCTTCTTGCCATTGAATTTCACGATGCCTGTTTGATAGCAAGCCCACAAAAATTCCTCAAAGTCGAGCGGAAACATATCCAATTCGTGCTCGAACCCTACTGGATAAGATAATTCTTATAATTCGCTTTTGCGAATTGCCTGACGACCGTAGTCTTTCCCACTTGACGTGCGCCTTTTATAAGAAGAGCCTTGTTTGGCACGTTATTTTTCCATTCGGTTAAATCATTGATTATCTTCCTTTTAAGCATATATTTACAACTTTTTGCCAAGAAATCAACGGCCATTTTGCAACTTTTTGCCAAGAAATCAATGGCTATTTTACAACTTTTTGCCAATCATATCGCCTAAACACGCAAATTCGCAGAAGGCATACTATATTTTTAACATTGGTGCATACTTGGTATATCACTGTAAAAGCATCGGCTTTTCACTGGAAAGCCGGCGCCTTTACAGCGAGACGCCTTTACAGTGAAAAGCCGAAACGCAAGGTTGGGGGTTATTGCTTATTCAGATGCTCCTTGACGGCCTTCTCTATGTCGGCCTTGTAGTTGAGACCATAGAGCCGATACAGGTCTTGCATGTGGAGCAAGCGAGGATAGAAGCTCTCAAGGTCGCGCTTGTCCTTGGCTGTCCACTGCACTTCGGAAAGGGCGGCAAGCCTTGGCAACATCTCCCACTCCATCTTCTCAGCGTCTTTCACCCATTCCGTCCAGATGCAGCCTTCGGCGCCGATGATGTTGCGCTGCTCGGTCGGAGTCAGCTTGTCGGAGCAAGGGTCAAAGTCGTAAACGCGCTGGATGCTCGGAATGCCCTCTATCTTGTTGATGCGCGGGTTGCTGAAATAGAAGTTGGTGATGGGTGCCACGATAGTGGGATGACCCTCGCGCGCCGAACGAACACTCGCCTCCCTGCTGGTCCAGCCACACACGGTGATGTCTTTTGCCGGAGTGCCCTCCAGTATCTCGTCCCAGCCCATCATCTTGCGACCGTGGCCCCTAATCTCTTTTTCTATCTCGCCCATGAACCATGTCTGAAGTTGTTCTTCCCTTGAATGTCCCGGCAACTCCTGGATGCCGAGCTCGGCTATCTTCTTTTGACAGTTGGCACACGCCTTCCAGCGGTCTTTGGGGCACTCGTCGCCGCCAATGTGGATATATTCCGAGGGGAAGATGTCCATCACCTCGTCGATGACATCCTTGGCGAACCGTAGGGTCTCGGCCTTGCCAGCGCAAAGCACGTCCTCGAAGACACCGAAACGGCAAGCCACCTCGTAAGGGCCGCCGGTGCAGCCCAGCTCCGGATAGGAGGCGAGGGCGGCAAGCATGTGGCCCGGCATGTCGATCTCGGGAATGACCGTGATATACCTGTCGGCGGCATACTTCACTATCTCGCGGGCTTCCTCCTGGGTGTAATAGCCCGACACGGGCACGCCATCGAACGCGTCTTTGCTGCCCTGCACGACGGTTTGCTTTCTCACCGAGCCTATCTTGGTGAGCATCGGGTATTTCTTTATCTCAAGCCTCCAGCCCTGGTCTTCGGTGAGGTGCCAATGGAAGTAATTGATGTTGTGCATGGCGAAGACATCGATAAGCTTCTTGAGATATGGCACGCTGAAATAATGCCGGCCCACGTCTATCATGAACGCGCGATAGGCGAAGCGTGGCGAGCCTTTCAGTTGCACGGCAGGCAACAAGACGCTCTTGGCGTTCTCGCCCTCGGTGATGGGCAGAGCCTTCATTATGCTCTCTATGCCACGGAACAGGCCGACGTGGGATGTAGCCGAGACGGTGACGCCCGACTTGCCGGCCAAGATGGAGTAAGCCTCCGACTTGTCGTCGCCCGCGTTCAGCACAAGGCGAATCTGCGACTTGAATGGTTTGACGGTAGTCTTGACCTCTATGCCCGTCACCTCCTTGATATGGGCCGACAAGAACTCGGCGTCTTTCCTTTGTTTCTCGTCGCCGGCGGCATAGAGTATTGTGGTTTTCGCGGTTATCTGGAACGGCTTGCCCCCCGTTTCCCGCACTTCTTGCGGCAATGGCACTATCCGCCAGCTGCCGGTGTCTTGATTCTTGGCAGAAAGTGAAAGGCTTGCCAAGAGAACCATGGTAAGGATGATTCTTCGAAACATAATTTTCTGTGAGTTAGGTTTTCACTACAAAATTACGGCTTTATGCCGAAAAAGGTGCCATTAGGCGAAAAGAATCATCCCCCGTGAATAAAAAAACGCCTTTTCGATGTGAAAAGGCGATTGGGCTTGTCAGCAAATCCTCTTCTTGCGCTCGCAGAAGCGTTCGCATTGCGCGCAGATGTCGTATCCCAACATCGCCCCGAGGATGAAATCCTCCTCGGGCGAAAGTTGGCAAAGGGGTTTCGTGACTATCATGCGGATAGCGTCCAGGCACTCGCGCTTGCCAAAGAAGAGGTTCAGGCGGTCGTTGCCCACGGGCTGGATGACGTATTCGATGTGTTGGCGCTCCAGTCGCGTCCTGGCGAAAGCCTCATACTTCTTGTTGAAAGTGAAGAGCACCATCCGGCGCACACCTTTCTGATACTCATAGATATGATTCATCAGTACTTTCAAGTCGATTGGCGTTGCTATTATTTGCTGCATACTATCCGCTATTAAATAAAGGTGTTAGAAACTCTTATATGCTTAGAGTGATGGCTTGATGGCCTCGAGCCATGCGTCCACACGCTCCTCGGTCTTGTCGTCCTCGTTCACCTCGTCGAGGGCGAGACCCACGAACTTGCCGTCGACCACGGCGTCGCTGTCATCGAAAGTGTAGCCTTCGGTCGACACGCCAGGCAGCACGTTGGCGCCGGCCTCCACTGCCGCGTCGTAGAGTTCCTTCATGCCGCCGCAGAACGTGTCGCAATACGACTCGCTGTCGCCGCAGCCGAAGAGTGCCACGGTCTTGCCTGCCAAGCCAGCGGCCTTGAGGGTCTTCACGCCGTCGTACCAGTCGTCTTGCATCTCGCCGGCACCCCATGTGGAGGTTCCGAGTATCAGGTTGTCGTGGTTGGCTATGACATCGTTGTCAAGGTTGGCGACATCTATTGCCTCGGCACCCAACTTAGAGGCTATGGCCTCGGCTATCGACTGGCAAGAGCCAGTGGAAGAGCCATAAATAACGATTGTTGATTTCATGAGCTTGTCTGTTTTTTTCTGTTGTTATAATCTCTTTTGTTCAGTTTGCAAAGTTACGGTGTGACAGCGAATTGCGCAATACCTAAAAATGGGGGTTATTAGCCACAGAGGGGGAGAACGTCTTACAAGAGGTCGTGCGAAGACGAAGGTTTTTTGAAATAATCCACAAGGTAAGCCGTTTGTCGCATTTTTTTGCTTAATTTTGCAGACAAGAGAAACAATATACGAAAAACACAGAATGAAGAAGAAGTTAGTTTTGCTTTTGCTCCTGATAACGGCTGTCGTTGTCGGTAGAGCGCAAACCAAACAAGATTTGCTCACCGTGGGCACATTGGCTCCCGACTTCACCATCGCCAACGGCAATGGCAAAAAGGCATTGAGCCTCTCCGACTTGCGCGCGAAGAAAGCCACCAACGGCAAGGTGAGGCATGGCGTCTGGACCGTGCTCGACTTCTGGGCGTCGTGGTGCCCTGATTGCAGGAGGGACATGCCGATAGTGAAGCAAATAAACGAGAAATTCGGCAAGAAGATAAAGCTCATCGGCGTGTCGTTCGACACCGACAAGGAGAAAATGGCCAAATACCTGGAGACAAACAAGTATTCATGGACGCAGTATTCGGAATTCAAGAAATGGAAAGAGACAAAAATCTCGAAGGACTACCACATCTCATGGATTCCGACATCCTACTTGATAGACCCGGAGGGCAAGGTGGCTTTCGCCACGATAAAGACCGAGGAGATGCTCCAGAAACTTGAGGCCCTGGACGCCGCCGGAAAACTGAAATGACAAACCAAAAAACCAACAACGACATGAAGAAAATAATAGTCAGCGTTTGCCTCTTGCTTGCGGCAACCGCCATCAACGCGCAGAAAACGTGCAAGGACGGTGGCATATCGGCCACCATGCTCCAGGAGATAGTGAAGGCGCAGCCTTCGTCGACCGCCGAGAAGGCCCTCGCCAACGCGATAGCGCAAAACAAGATTGATGACCTCGCGAAAAACTACCGCAACGCGTCGGGCATTACAACAAAGTTCAACGTGGAGACACCATCGCAGAGCATCCACGACCAGAAGAGCTCCGGAAGATGCTGGATGTTCTCCGGCCTCAACGTGCTGCGCGCCAACTTCGCAGCCGCCCACGACCAGAAGCAGGTGGTTGACTTCTCACAGGCTTACCTCTTCTTCTACGACCAGCTGGAGAAGGCCAACCTCATGC
>ERZ1023670.50-NODE-50-length-41310-cov-39.443873_pt1 | contig 41310 bp, 41 predicted proteins | sample MGYA00380342_ERZ1023670 | MGnify/ENA primary metagenome ERZ1023670 (study PRJEB33179, sample SAMN07448984) | human gut metagenome | biome: Human-gut; feature: Human associated habitat; material: Faeces | host: Homo sapiens | place: India: Bhopal | collected...
TGCTTGATGTAGCAGTAGATATTCGTAAAGGATCACCAACCTATGGCAAGCATGTGGCTGTAGAGTTGACAGAAGACAATCATCGCCAGTTCTTCATCCCTAAGGGCTTTGCCCATGGTTTTGCTGTCCTCTCAGAAACAGCAGTCTTCCAATACAAGTGTGATAACTTCTATCACCCAGAGGCAGATGGAGGCATCAGCATCCTCGACGATACCCTCGGTATTGATTGGAAAATCCCAACAGAACATGCTAATCTCTCAGAAAAGGATACGAAGCATGCAATGCTGAAGGATTTTGATTCTCCATTCGATATTAATGTAGATTTATATAAATAGGCATCTGATGCCAGATAAAGAACTTTTAGATTAAAGTTCTCGATTGTAAAATGAGCATAATATCTTCAAGCTATGAATACTATTAGTTTAAGTGTCTACAGTATTAAATTATATAAGCGCTTTAAAAATAAAGATTTGGAAAACTTATCTAGTTTTGATCATGGAAAGGACTTTCTGAGTTTAGTTGATCAGCTATTTTTGTCTTGGAAGCAAGATGTTGAGTTAGCTCTTTATAATGATGAGCAAGCTAAGAAAGTGAGTAGGCTGCGGAGAATAGGTGATGACTGTTGGGAATATCATCGCCATACGACATTTATTGATGGAATTATAGAAAGTGGTGAGTATGGAACACAGGAAGATATAATAGAAATCAAAACTGGTCGATCTAAGTATGTTAAGAAAAAAGAAGATGCTAGCTTGAGACCTTTCTATTTTATGTTTTATCATAAGCCTAATACAAAAGAATGCTTTCTGTTAGTGGAAAGAATAGGTCAAAATGGTATTGTCACCATTTTGGAAAAAGCATTAAGAGAGTTTTTGAGCAATGCCCTGTCTGAGGAATATACGCTTGTGCTTAGACCTTATCTGATGCCAAAGGTCTTGAAGTTGAACATGGATTCTGTTGGTGGTGCTAAACGAGTTATCTTGAAAGGGATAAAAAATAATGCAGTAAGTGGTACTGCCAAGCAGCAGATGTTTGCAGGTTGTGCAACAGAAGTGTCTTTCGTCGCACCCAAGAATAGCTATATTCCTGGATTTGAAACACTCTTTGAAAAACTGAAAAAAGAAAAAGATAAGGGTGAAACTTGCAAGATAGATGCTTATGAATGCCAAGATGTAGCCTTTGAGGTATCATTCAATGGAAAAACAAGAATGTTATCTGTTGCCAATATTACCAATATGGGTATGAATGTAGATGTCACTAATAGGGTTAAATATGAAGGTGCTACAGGATATCCAACTTATGCTTCTCTTAATGAGCAAGCCCATCAAGTTTTATCATATTTAGATTCATAGAGTTATGGGAAGAAAATATAAGATTTTTTTATGGGCGGCTGGTATTCTAGGATTTGTATGTGTTGGAATTTTCTGCTATTACATATACCAATATTCTACATTTACTGGCGTGCAGGCAGCTGTGAAGTCCCAGTTGTCGTCTAATGTTGGTGACTTTATTTCCGGAACCATTGGCACTATACTTGCTTTTATATCAACATTGTTTTTGTTTGTTACCTTCCGTGTGCAGCAAGTTCAATTTGAAAAAAATCAGTCAGATGCCTATCGTCAAAGATTTGAAGGAACATTCTTTAATATCATGTCCATGCTCTATCAAGTAAGAACAGAGGTGAACCAACAAATTTGTCTTAATTCTAAGCTAAAGTCTAAGAATCTTTTTGAGTTTTATCATTCGTTTGTTGATTTCTATGATCACAAACTAGACAAAGAGGCAGACTTTAAAGAAGCAATGACGATTTTGTTAAAAGACAATTATCAAAAGACAGAATTAGAAACCGCCATGTATGATTTAGGTCATGCTTATGATGAATATGTGAAGAGTCAAGGCTGTAATGCAGGTTTCTTCTTCCGTTATATTCATAATTTGATAACGTTTGTCATTCATCATTGGGGAGGTGAAAAACAAAAGGATGTTGCCATTGGTTATTTGAATTTTATCCAAGCGCAACTGACCAATGAGGAATTGGCTTTGTTGTTCTATGATAGCATCTCTAGAAATGGCATGGATAAGAAACGGGTCTATACATTCAAGGAAAATATGGATGAATATTCTTTCTTGGAGAATATACCTGAGTTCATTTTGGCAAACAGAAACCATTACAAGATATTCGCTCATACTATGTTCAAGTTTCTGAATGATGATGAGAGGAAAAAGGTAGATTCGGTGCTTAATAAAAAAGGTTGAATATAAAATATGCCTTACTTGTATAACAAACGTTGTTGATATACGCATGGATCAACATCGCAGAGATGATTTCCCCATCGAAGATGACCATGTTTGGGCTTATGTTTGTGCAAATGTTGAAGTTGCAAAACAAGTGGAGGGTTTATTAGGTGCCAAAGGCTATGATATAGGAGGACAAAATGCAGCAGGTAATGGAGCTGTGGAAACATCGTATTGTTTATTTTCTAAAGAAAGGGGAGTTGATGTAATATGGGTAATTTGCAAGAATGGATAGTTCAGATCTTGACATCTATAGTTGCTATTGCTGTAGCTATAATGACTTGTAAATGGCAGATGCGGACAGAGTTGAGAAAAATACTTGAAAGCTATGTGTCTGACAAAAAGTACAAGGCTTATTATGATGCTGTAAATATAGTTTTTACGCTCTTAGAAGAAGGAAGACAGAATAAGACAGTAAGTTCGAATGACAGGTTTCATGAGTTGTTGAAAGTAAAGCAAGATTTATTTGTATATGGTTCTGATGATGCGTTTAGATCCTTTACAGAATATCTTTGCTCATGCACTCCAAATTCAGATGGTAGTGATGTTTTTAAACCTTTGCTTGATTTCATGTTGATTGTCAGAAGAGAAATCTCTGGAGGAAAGAGTTCTATCTCAATAGATGACATTATGTTGAACTTAATGCAGAGCAAAGAGGAACTTCGTAAATATCATGAATTTCTAAAAACGAATGGAATATAGTATGAGATAATAACAACCGAATAGTAAAGAATATGTTTCTTCTTTACATACGAAATTTCTTATGATAGTAGTATTGCCATCAGTTTGATAATTTCACGAACGTTGCAGATTTCTTTGAATTTGCAGCAAAGTTGATGAGGAGACAATAATTTGACATTGGCTTTAAATACCAAGGAAGAAGAGGTTGACAAGGATGATAAAGAGACTTTGGCTTGGGTTAGAGCTTTACAGTTACCTTTGAGGCAATTTAAAGCATACGATGATTATGTTCATGACCGAACACCTTATGCTACACATCAGGGAGTAAAAGGATTAGAATTTCCAAGAGTACTAGTCCTCATTGATGAGGAAGCTGCAAAAGGAAACATGTTCAGCTATGAGAAACTTTTCAATGTTACTCCTTTGTCTCAAACAGATATAAAAAATAAAGAAATGGGTAAGGAAAATTCAATAGATCGTACAAGTCGCCTATTTTACGTGACCTGTACACGTGCTAAAGAGTCTTTAGCAATATTAATGTATACAAGTAATACCGAAAGAGCAAAACAGACCGCTATACATAATGGTTGGTTTGGGAAAAATGAAATAGATGTATTATGATGGAAGTTTCTATCGTTCAGTATGCGATGAACGGCAAAATTAATAACATAGAAAAACTGAAAAGTTATGGAAGTAAATATTGAACACATGCCAGTATCTTTAGAGCATGACGGTTTGAAAGATGCGGTTGTTAGTGTAAATTATGTGTCTGATTATAACGTAAGATATATATCACAAAAAATTTTGGCGGCTATTAATAGTAACAATGATAATCCATTTGTGGAAATTCCTACAAAAGACAAAAGTGTTGCTAATGAATCATTGTCATACAAAGATTCAAATGGCAAAATATTGATGGCCAACCCTATTTATAGAATATTGGTTTCGGAAGACAGAGTAACTTTTAATTTCACCAAAAAATATCCTGGCTGGAATAGTTATTCAAACTTAATAAATATAGTTTTGAATTCTATAAGTCAAGTAAATTTACGAGGTGTTTATTTGCAATACATGTCATGCTTTGAAAATACAGACATTTTTAAGGAATTGGATGGGACAATCAAGTTAAACCAACTTCCAAATTTCAATGGTTCGGTATTCAATTTTTCTTGTAATTGCAATAAAAAAGATGAACCGATAGCAGAAGCAACTATCAAGTTGACCAATAACAAGCAAATTCAGAATAGTTCTGTCTCTATTATAGAAGTTGCTATTGCTGGAAAAATAGGGGATTATCATTTGGAAGAATGTTTACAACTGTTATCTGAATGTCATAAATTTGAAAAACATCTGTTTTTCTTGCTTTTGAGCGAAAAATTCATCAACACATTAAACCCTCACTATGAATAGTATATGTAATTTTCAGTTTTCTGAAGTTAAAAGCCTTCAGGTACAGAGGTCTGAAAGTTTTCTCAATACTGTATATTCTGAAGATTCTAATCCTGTTGAAGAATATGCAAGCATGATGATTGCACGCCAACAAGCCCAGTCTGTATTGCAAATGAACGAATTGGGTAAAGGCGAGCAAATAGCAACAGATGTATTTCAAGCTTTGAAGAGCAAGTTGTGTTGTTTCATAGAAAAGTTGTACCATTCAAACAAATATGATTTCAGCGATTTAAATTTAAAAGCTTTACGTGAAGATTCTCTATATCTTACATTGTCAGGAAATAAAAACATTTCTATAAACATGTTTGTAGATGAAGAGGATTTTGAGACAGAAAGAGATACAAATGAAGAAGAAATATTTCTTTCATATTCAAAGAAAGGGAAAGATTATATCACATGTGACTCAATTTCTAATATTTTTTCAATAATAGAAGAGCTATGAGGCTTAATTATCCAAATTATCCAAAACATATAATAGGAAAGTCCAATTTCAAGAAGATAGATAACGTAGGTTTTTTGAAACACAGAGGTTTCTTCATTGGGAGAACAACGTCGCTTGGTGCAGATTCTTTTTCTATAGATGTAGTTAAGGAGTCTTTTGCTAAAGGAAGGGAAGTGAAGGACACTACTGTAAAAAACGGAATATCAGTCAATCTTATATCTATTTACAAGAAGAATGACATGAAGTTTTTTCCAATAGAAGATAAACAAGATCCACAATTTCATGTTCCTTTTATATGGAAATCAGATGGTTGTCTTCCTCAAATTGGAGATTATAAATATAACAATGCTCAGCGATATTATGGCTTTAAAATTTCGCAAATCCAAGATTTTGAGATTTCGTTTGTCTATAAAGCAAACGGAATCGCTCCTACAGACAAAATCCGCTTCAAAATAGAGCATAGTCCTACAATGTGTAATTTTTGGCATTTCAACATATTTATTTGGGGGCAAGATTCTGTATCAAAGGAGTGGATAAAATTAGAGTGCCCAATGGTTGTAAGCAATAGTACATTCAAGAAAATAGCGATTGCTGCATTTCCCATTTTAGCTAAAAAAATAGTAAAGCCAAAAGGTATGAGAGCACGTAAATTAAACAAGAAATATTTCATAGAGTAATGTCACGTCAGTCAAATAACTACAAGCGAATAGCGAAGAATACGCTGTAGCTTTACTTCCGAATGCTCTTTATGATGGTGGTGTCGCTGTACACGAGCCGAGTCATACTGAATGCGTTGGGAGTGGAAGGCTTCGGAATATTATAACTAAGAAAAAAAATAATTTCACTATGAAAGATTTTAAAGATATAACAGTAGCAGTAGCCGGTACCGGCTACGTCGGTCTGAGTATAGCAACGCTATTGTCTCAGCACCATCATGTAACAGCAGTAGATGTAATCCCAGAGAAGGTGGAGAAACTCAACAATAAGATTTCTCCAATCCAGGACGATTACATCGAAAAGTATTTGGCTGAAAAGCCATTGAACCTCGTGGCAACCCTTGACGGCAAGTCAGCCTATAAGGATGCAGATTTCGTAGTGATTGCTGCACCAACCAACTACGACCCAGTGAAGAACTACTTCGATACAACCCATGTAGAAGAAGTCATCGACCTGGTTTTGGAAGTAAACCCAGATGCAGTGATGGTCATTAAGAGCACCATCCCTGTAGGTTATACCCGTAGCCTCTACTTGAAGTATGCCAAGAAGGGCGTGAAGAAGTTCAACCTTCTCTTCTCTCCAGAGTTCCTTCGTGAGAGCAAGGCACTCTATGATAACCTTTACCCAAGCCGCATCATCGTAGGCTATCCAAAGATTATTGAGCGCCCAGAGTTCGAAGAGGAGAATGAGGCAATCAAGACTGTAACCAATGTCGAGATGTTGAAGGAAGCTGCCAAGACCTTCGCCGCTTTGCTCCAGGAAGGTGCCATCAAGGAGAACATCGATACCCTCTTCATGGGCATGAAGGAAGCTGAGGCTGTCAAGCTCTTCGCCAATACCTATCTGGCACTCCGAGTAAGCTACTTCAATGAGTTGGATACATACGCAGAGGTAAAAGGACTCGAATTTGCTGCAGGTAGCGTTGTTGCACACTCTGTACCTAGTAATGTAGTCATCGGTGGTAATCCTGCTCATGTTATTTGTACTTTTGAAGATTATTACGAAAAAAACAAAAAATACAATACGTGTACAAAGGGATTAACATCTTCTGAAAAACGAAAAGTTTTATTGAGTATTAGTGACGATAAATTTATAAGAAAATAATATTTTATGGGTGATACCTCTAAAAATAGGCGACTAGCAAAAAATTCGATATATTTGTATATTAGAATGTTGTTTGCTGTCTGCATTAATTTGTACACATCAAGATTAGTATTAGAATATCTTGGTGTAGAAGATTATGGTGTGTATAACGTTGTCGGTGGTATTGTTGCTCTGATGATGTTTGTTAATACGGCAATGAGTGGTGCTACTTCTCGTTTTATAACATTTTGTTTGGGTGAAGAAAATTTACAGAAACTAAAGGAAACAATCAGCTCTGCTATACAAGTTCATATATTCATTGCGTTTTTGCTGTTAGTGGTTGGTGAAACGATAGGTTTATGGTTCGTTAATACAGAACTGAACATCCCCGAAGCTTCTATGAATGCTGCTAACTGGGTATATCAATTTTCATTATTTACTTCAGTTATAGCAATTATGCAAGTTCCATTCAATGCAAGTGTTCTTTCTTATGAGAAGATGGATGTATTTGCAATGATTGAAATCTGTAATGTACTGCTCAAATGCTTGATTGTATTTAGTCTCGTTTGGTTTCCTGATAGATTAATAGCTTATGGAGGATTACTTTTTGGTGTTTCAATAGTAGTCTGCCTTTTGTATATCTTTTATTGCTTCTTCAAGTTGGATGGATTTGGCTATTCTTCTAAATATCATAAGGAGATTGTTAAGGAGATGACCGTGTTTGCTGTTTGTGATTTATATGGAAATGGTACTTTTGCGGTTAGGCAGCAAGGCATTAATATTTTGATTAATAAGTTTTTTGGGGTAGCCTATAATGCTGCTGGAGGAGTTGCTACGCAGGCGAGTGGTATTATATTTACTTTTATGAATAATGTTTTGTCTGCTTTTCGGCCACAAATTATCAAGGAATATTCTGTAGGTAACATATCAAGAATGTCGAAACTCATGTATAGCGAGTGTGAGATTCTGATATTATTGATAGGCTTGATATTTATTCCATTATACATCAATATGGACTTTATCATGCAATTATGGCTGAAGAATGTTCCGCCTCATGCGGTTGAATTTTGTAGAATTTTATTGATATGCAATGCTGTGTCCGTTGTAACTCAAGTGGTTCAAGATGGTATTTTTGCTACAGGGAAGGTCAAAAAGTTTAGCTTCTATGCGGGCAATTTAAATATAGTTTGTCTTGCTCTTACCTATTTATTTTTCTTACTAGGTCTGGATGCGTCATTTGCTTATTTTTCAATGTTAATATGCATAGTTTGTCAGACTTTACTAAGTTCATATATACTTGATAAATTAGTTAGTAAACTAGATATGAAAGGATACCTGTTTAATACTATTAAGCCCTTTTCTATAGTTGTCTTATCATTTTTGATTTTGGAATTGTGCTTGGTAAACTCTCATAATCAATGGTGCAAACTTGCTTTGTCATTGGTGCTAAACTCTATGTTAATCATAAGTATAGCTTTGCTCTTATTTTCAAATTATAGGATAATGGTATTTTCTTTTTTAAAAAATAAATTCAATTAACGATGAGACGATTATATGTAACTTTTTTAGTGGTATTTACGTTGACCATAGACTGTTTAGCCCAAATTCCTTATTTCGCAAAGACGGTAGGGCAGAAAAGAATGTATGCATATACATCAACGAAAGTGCGCCCGGGTATTAATTCACAGGAAACCTATACTACTTTTCAGTATGGGTTGAGCAATTCTTTGGCTACAGGTTTAGACTTGTATACCAGCAATGGTAACAGCTATTGGGGAGCTTTGTTGAGATATGGAGTCTGTTTGTCTAAATACTTTGATGTTGGCGTTCAGGTTACTCCTTCATTCAATCTGTCTGATAATTTTAAGTTTTCGTATCTTACCTCTGCATTGTATTTAAATGGTAATATTACCAAAGACGGAAATACCTTTTGGTGTGCGAATACATGGTGGGGAGTTAATGATGGAGCGCCCAATACCATAAAGCAATGGATATATCTAGGTCATTGCTTTAAAGTAGGCAAGCAGAGTAGTATTACTCCTATGGTTGGTGAAATTCATTCTTGGAAGATGGATGAAGACATGGATATGGCTGTTGGTGCATACTATAGTGTAAAGAAATATAATTTGTATCTGTGGACTGATAATCTATTTGATTCTCATCCAAGAATAGTCGCAGGTTTTGATGTAACTATATAGTTTCGTAAAATGATCAGTAAATTAAAAAAGAACATTTGTTCTATCATTGCTTTTGCATTGATAGTACTACTTTTAGCCGTTATCGCATTCATTGGATTAGATTCAGAAGCATTTGGCTTGTTTTTTAAGCAAACATGTATTGCAGTTAGAGGCTATGTTGGCTCATTGTGTTGCTTGTTTCTCCTGATTTTGGTGATTCTTGCAGCATCAAAGTATGGTAAGATAAAACTTGGCGGTAAGGATGCAAAGCCTGAATATAGTAATTTCTCATGGTTCTCCTGTCTGTTCATGGCAGGAATGGGTATCGGAATCATGTTCTATTGCCAGGAGTCTTTGTTTCATTTGCATAGTAATCCTTATGTAGGATGGGTATCTGGATCTCCTGAATCTATCGCATATTCCTTAACATTATATGATTGGACTTTCAATGCTTGGGGATTATATGCAATGTTGGGACTTATTATAGCATATTTCCATTTTAACAAAGGACGTGAGCTTAAAATCAGTTCTATCTTTCCTATGCGCTTTAGTTACGTTTTACGTCGAGCTATCGACATTGTGATGGCGCTTGGTATTGTTGCAGGTCTTTGTACATCTTTAGGATTAGGCGTAGCGCAGTTATGTGGTGGATTTAAATATGTGTTTCATGTAAATGCTAATCCTTATATTCTGATGATGGGAATTTGCTTGATAGCAACATGGTCAGTAAACTCAGGTCTGAAAAAAGGAGTAAAATGGCTATCCAATTCCTCAACCATTCTTGTCGGCATTTTAGTTTTACTAGTTATATTATTTGCCTATCTCACTCATTCTGTAACAAATTATGGTTCTTATATAGGAAAAGGTCTTGTTACATTCTTTGGAAATTATATTTTTTATAATGATTATTTCAATCCGAAATCTGATGATTGGGCTGCTTCTTGGGCGGTTTTCTATCAAATGTGGTATGCAGCTTGGGCAGCTTTCGTATCTGTTTTCGTTGCAAAAATATCTAAAGGTAGAAGCATTCGGGAATTCATTCTTGGTGTTTTGATATTGCCTTCGTTGGTAACCATGTTGTGGTTTGGCGTATACGGAGCCATAGGAACGGAAATTAAGGATCTTATTTTCCCTGCTATGCAAAATGATATAACAACTTCATTGTTTGTTTTTATTGAAAACATAACAACAAGCCATGCTGCCTACCTGTTTATGTCAGCTGTAGTATTGATAACTATATGCTTATTCTTTATTACTTCGTCTGATTCCAGCTCATTTGTCGTGGCAACATTGCTTACACCAGATAAAGAGGCTTGGACAATAGGAAAAGTTTCTTGGAGTATGACCCAATGTTTTTGTGCCATGGTGTTGTTTGCCTGTGGAGGATTGGCGTTAGTACAAATGGCATCAGTAATCTTAGGCATTATCGTAATTACTATCATTTTAGCAGGAATGTTTTATTTCTTATATACATTGAAAAAATCAAATATTTAAAAATATGATAAATAAGAATCATGAAGTCTATAAGCACAAGCATATTTGTCTTGTAGAAGAGCATCAGAATCCATTAGGAATTGTCCGTAGTTTAGGTGAAGAGGGTATCAAACCAATTGTGTTGTTGTGTGCTCATAACCCTGTAATGGTAAATAACAGTAAATATGTTGGTGAATTGCATATCTTTGATAACATTGAAGAAGGTTTTGCTTTTCTTATGGAGCATTATAGCCATGAGCCTCTCAAACCATTTATTTATAATGGTAGCGATAATGTAACTTTGCTTCTCGATGATCATTATGATGAATTAAAAGATAAGTTCTATTTTACTCATGGAGAGGGTGGAATAGAAAAATATCTTCAGAAATATGATATAACCCAAGCTGCTGTAAAGTGTGGCATTAATATCCCTAAGGAAGAATTACTTCAAGTAGGAGAAATGCCTAAGACACTGAAGTATCCTGTATTTACAAAAGCTGTAACTTCTTCTACAGGCGGAAACTGGAAAGCATTAGCTCATATTTGTGAGAATGAAGAAGAACTGAAAGCTGCTTATAAGACTATGAAGTCTGATAAAATATTAGTTCAGGAGTTTATCAAGAAAGAAAACGAATTATGTATTGATGGTATCAGTATTAATGGTGGAGAACAAGTATTTATGCCATACGCCTGTCATTATTATCGTATGACTAAGGATAGTTTTGGCAATTATATGTACTTCTTCCCATTCCGTGATCAAGCATTAATAGAGAAGATAACAGAATTAATCCGCAAAACAAAATTTACTGGAATATTCTGTATTGAGTTCTTGGTCGATAAGCAGGGTGAACACTATTTCTTAGAAGTTAATTATCGAAACTCAGGATGGAGCTATTTCTTTACATATGGTGGCTTCAATTTACCATTTAGATGGGCAGTATCTACTTTAGAGAACAAACTGTATTTAGATGATTTTAAGCCGATAGAGAAATTCGATTGTATGGATGAAGTGCCAGATATGATGGATTGTTTTAAAAGGCTTCAAGGTGTATCTTTTATTCAATGGCTGAAGGATTTTCATCATTCAGACTGTGTATTATTGTGGAATAAGAAAGATATGAAACCGGCTCTGGAATATTGGGGACGTCGTTTTATGTATTTCCCTATCCACAAAATTCAGAAAATTTTAGGATTAAGAAAATGATAGAATGTTTTAAAATTCAACTTCTTTCTTTTGATAATGAAGAGGAAATCTTTAATATCAAAAAGGGAAAGAAAATATATGGGTTGGATTGCTTGAAGCCATACTTCAAAGCTAATCCAACCATTATAGTGGCTGATCCTTTCTTATTTGAATATAAGGGTAAGCTGCATCTGTTTTATGAAAGTAAGGGACTTTATACCCCTGGCGTGCTCATGATGACGTCTACTTCTGATTTAGTCCATTGGTCTAAGCCTGTAGTTGTCTTGAAAGAACCATTTCATCTCTCTTACCCTTGGGTCTTCGAAGAAGCAGGAAAGGTATATATGATACCAGAAACAGGTCAAGATGGGAGTGTAAGGCTATATGAGGCTACTGATGAAACTCTTTGCTCTTTTGTGTTTTCACATAAGCTGTTGGAACAACCTAAGAATAGAGAGATTCGTATGGGGTATGGTGATTCTTCTATTTACAAGAAAGATGGTAAGTATTACCTGATGACTATGTTGCAGTATAGTGAACCTGTTAATGTGTTGGAACTCTATATGAGTGATAAATTGAAAGGTCCATATACAGTACATCCATGTTCGCCAATTACGAGAAGCAATAAGGTTGGGCGTGATGCTGGCTGTTGGATAGGGCATCAAGGAAAGTTGTTGAGAGTATCTCAAGATTGTACTCATCGCTATGGTGACAACGTTCATGTTTCTGAGATAACGAAGCTTTCTCCAACAGAGTATGAAGAAACCATATTGAAGGAAAAGATATTGCCGACGGATATCCCTTTCTATAAAGAAGGTGGACATCAATTTAACGTGATCAATTTTAAAGGCAAATGGATTGTTGCAACCGATGCAAAAGAATATCATCGATTGTTAATTACAAGAATCATTCATAAGATTAAAAGTAGATTATGATACCAAAAGTAATTCATTATTGTTGGTTTGGGGGTAATCCTCTGCCAAAGAGTGCACTGAAGTGTATTGCTTCATGGAGAAAGTATCTCCCTGATTATGAGATAAAGGAGTGGAATGAGAGTAACTTTGATGTGAATATCATTCCTTATACATCAGAGGCATACAAGGCAAAGAAGTATGCCTTTGTGAGTGATTATGCCCGTTTCTGGATTCTCTATAAATATGGTGGTCTTTATTTTGATACCGATGTGGAGGTAATCAAGAATATGGATGACATTATTGCCAAAGGTCCATTTATGGCATTTGAGGATGTTAGCGATGGAAAGTATCCTATAGCACCAGGTCTTGTTATGGGGGCTTCACCAAAGATGGATTTTTTGGAGCATATTATAGGCATATATAATCAAAAGTCATTTGAATTTGGTCGTGGTATGGACAATATTGTTACCCTGACTACTGATATATTTATTAAGAAAGGTTTGTTGCAAAATAACAAATTGCAAAAAGTTTATGATTACATTATTTATCCTGTCGACTATTTCTGTCCATTGTGTAAATCTACAGGCAAGATGACAATAACTGAGAATACTTGTGGTATTCATTGGTATGATGGTACATGGCTTTCTCCAAAGCAAAAGCTTGCTATGTGGATAAAAATGCATCTGGGTGAAAAAACGTTTAAGACTCTTTGTGGTATAAAAAGAATATTAAAAAAAACTAAATGAAAAATATAATTTTAAAACTAACCTTTTTAGCTCTTATTGCTTTTTCTGGTTCAAATTTATTGGTTGCTATAGGTTATAATTTTAATTATATGAAGTGCATTTTGTATCCAGTTGTAATATTGGGAACTATTGCAGTTATTTACTTTAATAGAGCACTTTTTAATGAAAAAACTCATATAGAAGTGTTTGGCTTACTATTATTTGTTTTAATTGCGGTCTGTTATATTGTTGCCGGTAGAGGAGTTTATTCAGTTAACTATTATAGTGTCTGTTTATTTCCCTTATTATATTCTACATTATTGAAATATTCGGAAAAGTCTCAGACTGTTTTTGTTTTTTTGAAACGAACGTGTTTTGTTTTTTTTATTATAAACTCGACTATAGCAATACTTGAACGACTTTTTTTAAAAAACTTACTTCCTAATATTGGAGATGATGTTGTTTTAGATTTTAGCCAAGAGGAAGGATTTAGAAGCTTGGGGTTAATGGGACATCCTCTTAATGGTGCTTTTTTTACAGCAACGATGACATTGTTTGTCTTGTTTTCTTATTTAAAAACAAGACAAAAATTGATTCTCTTTTTTATGGGAATAACAAGTCTATTTTGCTATAATTCACGTGCTGCTATTTTGGGAGTAGGAATGGGTACTGTTGCATATTTTTTGAGAAATTTGCTATTTGATAAAACTCTTAAATCTCGTCTATATTTAATTATCGGTGGTATTATTTTTATATGTATCATTAAATATTTGTTGGAAAGTGGTTTGGGCGATAGATTGGTGGACTTTGGTACAGATAAAAGTTCTGAAGTTAGAAGTGATAATTTAATGGTATTGTATTTCTTAAGCATAAAAGACCTTTTGTTTGGCCTAAATAATAATGAAGTCTATTATGCAACATTAAAATATGGAGGAACAACATCTATTATAGAAAATCCATGGATAAATTATATTTTGCGCTATGGATTAGTGTTTCTTTGTGTATTGGTGATTTTCTATGGATATTATTTTTATAATCAGATTAAAGACGGTAAAAAATATGGTTATTTGATAATATTTTTTGTTTGGTTAATAGTACAATCCTCAAACAATGGTTTTTCTGCAGCGTGTGATACAAGCATCGTTCTATTAATGACCCTTTTATTTGTTTTCAAACATATTAATCGACACGAAAAATTAAACTAGCTTTATAGGTATAATTATGATAAAAACGAGAAAAGAACTCAATGAATATCTTTTTATTGATGGTCAATTATATCCTAAGATGACTAATGGTTTCATAAAACGCTTGAAGAATCGTATAGTTACATCTCCTCAGAGTACTCAATGGAGCATCTATTCTTATCTGCGCAACCTTAGATATTCCGAATATCATTTGAATAATTCAATACTTCGGAAATCGTTGTCTTTTGCCTCAGTTTATCATACAGTTTGCTTATTGTTTCGTTATAAAGCATTAAGGAGATTGTCTTTTCTTACTGGTTTTCAGATAGATCCTGGCTCTTTTGGTAAAGGACTAATGATTTATCACTATGGTAGTATCGTTGTAAATGCTGGTGCTAAAATAGGAGATTATGCAACAATCTATCCAGGTGTACTGATTGGAGCTAAAGAAAATGGTTGTCCTACGATAGGACATCATTGCTTTATAGGTGCTGGTTCAAAGATACTTGGGGGGGGGTGAAGATTGGTAATCATGTAACAATCGCTCCTAATGCTGTAGTGGTTAAGGATGTTCCTGACTATGCAGTGGTAGGAGGTGTTCCTGCAAAGATTATAAAAATAAAAGATGAAAGTACTTCAAATTAATACCCGCTATTATAATGGTGGATCTACGGGGTGTATCACTTTCGATTTAAAGAAAGTGATGGAGGCTAACGGGATTGAAAGTTATGTAGCTTTTGGTTTTGGCTATAATCCAAAGGATAATGAAAAGAATACCGTTTATCGGATTGAATCTGATAGAGAACTTTTTGTTAGTAAGCTTTGGACAAAGGCTACTGGTCATCATGGTTTCAATAATAAACGTGAGACCAGCAGGCTTCTGGCTTGGATCGATGAGATTAAGCCTGATATCATTCACATGCATAACATCCATAATCATTATGTGAATGTTCGAATGCTCTTTGAATATATTTCAACTAAGAACATTCCATGTGTATTGACAATGCATGATTGCTGGACGTTCACAGGTCATTGTGCCTACTTCGATTTCTCGGGGTGCGATAAATGGAAGACTGGGTGTAATCATTGTCCTAGCTTAAAAGACTATCCAAAGACATTTGCACCAATAGATCCTTCTTTTTGGAGCTCCAAAAGAGTATTATGATGGTAGGGCTTATCTTGTTAGTACGTATGATATTGATGCTATTGGTGGAGCGATCGTGAAAGCATTTAATGAACATAAGGCGCAGCTAGAACTTAGAAATTACATCTTGAATAATTATTCTTTCGATGTTCTTTCAAAGAAGCTTCATCAAGTATTTTAAAAAAAGTTATAATTTTAGTTTTTATGTTATTTAATTCTTTAGAATTTGTTGTCTTCTTCCCAATTGTATTTGCTGTTTATTGGTTTGCTCGAAAGAACTGTAAATTGCAGAATGCGATTCTTGTTGTAGCAAGTGGCGTATTTTATGCATGGGTGGATTGGAGATTTGTCTTCTTGATTGGCTTTACAGCCATGTTGACATATATTACAGGTCGAGCTTTATTTAGTAGTAGTCTGAATCGTGAGAAAAAAGGTTACATCATAGTTAATATTGTCATTAATTTGGCGATATTGGGATACTTCAAGTATTATAACTTCTTCATAGACAGTTTTAATGATGCTTTTAGAAGTATGGGGGTGGCGTTGGATATGCCTACATTACAATTGATTCTTCCTGTAGGTATCTCGTTTTACACATTCAAGGCGATTAGTTACTCCGTAGATTTGTATAAGAATAAAATTGTGGGGGGGCATAATTTACTCTCGGTGCTTTGTTATTTGATGTTTTTCCCACAACTTCTGGCTGGTCCTATAGAGAAGGCTCGTGACCTTTACCCGCAGTTCTTGCAGCCTCGTTGTTTTAACTATAGTCAAGCTATTGCTGGTTCAAAAATGATTATATGGGGGTTGTTCAAAAAAGTTGTGATTGCCGATACCGCATGCAATATCGTTAATTCTATATATGGAGATATTGGTGGTTATAATTCTTCTGCTTTGCTTATTTGTGCCGTGTTATATTCTTTTCAAATCTATGGTGATTTTTCGGGTTATAGCGATATGGCGGTTGGTATAGGTAAACTCTTTGGTATAGAGTCCAAGAAAAATTTTAATATTCCTTATCTGTCTCGTGATATTGCTGAATTTTGGAAACGATGGCATATTTCACTAAATACTTGGTTTGTTGAATATGTCTATATTCCATTAGGTGGCAGTAGGGTTTCTAAGTTTATAACAATCAGAAACACCTTTATCATCTTTTTATTAAGTGGATTGTGGCATGGTGCCAATTGGACATTTATCTGTTGGGGCGTTTTTCATGCTCTGCTTTTTGTACCATTATTGCTATTAGGTAAGACTAAAAGATTCGGTACAAGTGAAGGTAAAAAGAATTTCTCATGTGTTGAATGGCTTAATATTGGATTGACGTTTGTTTTAGTAACAATCGGGTGGATTATTTTCCGTTCTCCTGATATACAAACAGCTTTCGATTATATCGTTAAGTTGTTTACAATTTCAGATTATGATGTCCCAAATATTAATCCTAAGAGATTATTTGTTATAGTAGAATGTTTCATAGCCATTCTTTTTGTTATGGCCCTGGAGTTTAAACACAAAAACAATCAGGTTGTTTTAAGTTTTAATACTAAATATGCTTCAGTTAATTATCTTGGTTATTTAATGGTAGCCACATGGGCCATATTATTTTATTCAGTTGGTCAAACTTTCATATATTTTCAATTCTAGATTATTATGAAAAAGTATATATGTAATGTTACTTGTTTTATAGGATCTTTAATATTGATTCTTATACTTATAGGTATAGTTCTTCCTTTTGATAAAGACGGATATATCAGAGCTCAAAAATTTAAGATGGACAAATTAGCTGAAAGAACAAGAAAGCCTTCTATTGTAATCTTAGGGGGGAGTAATGCAGCTTTTGGATATGATACGAAGGAATTGAATGATAGTTTGCCTATGACCGTATTTAATGCTGGTTTGCATGCGTCATTAGGTATGAAGTTCTTTCTTGATGATTGCTCTCAATATTTGAAGAAAGGAGATATCTTGGTATTCAGTCCTGAATATGACCAGTTTTATGGCGATTTGAGTGATGGTCAAGCTATTATGGCGGATGCTTTTTACCTGTATGGTTGTCATTATCCTGGAAAAATATCTTATAAACAGATTGTTGGAATTATTCAAAATACACCTTCTTTTTTGAAAGAAAAAATTGAGTATAATATATTTGCTTTAGCTCATAAAAAGACAGATCCTGTTTACAAATTATCTTCATTCAATAAATATGGTGATGTAACATGGCATTGGTATAATAATCGGTCGCATAATGGTCCTGATGGTAAAGGTATTGATGATAGCAATCCTGTTTTCAACGAAAGAGCTTTTGAATATATCATTTCAAAATTAAATGAACTAAAAAGTAGGGGTGTAACTATTGTGATGTATCCACCTGTTTTTGAAAATGAAGCTTATGCTGGAAGTATTAAAAGTATAAATTATATTGCTGAACGCCTTACCAAAGTAGGTTTTCCCTATGCATGTTCTCCCGACGATTGTTCTTTTCCTAAAGAGTATTTTTATGATACCAATTATCATATGAATCATAATGGAGCTTTGTTGCATAATAAGCATTTGATAAAGATTTTAAAAGCATATCAGATGCAAGAATAAATATACTATGCAGTGGTAGGAGGTGTTCCTGCAAAGATTATAAAATTTAAAGATGAAAGTACTTCAAATTAATACCCGCTATTATAATGGTGGATCTACGGGGCGTATCACTTTCGATTTAAAGAAAGTGATGGAAGCCAATGGGATTGAAAGTTATGTAGCTTTTGGTTTTGGCTATAATCCAAAGGATGATGAAAAGGGAACTGTTTATCGGATAGAATCTGACAGAGAACTTTTTATCAGTAAAGTTTGGACAAAGGCTACTGGTCATCATGGCTTCAATAATAAAGGTGAGACTAGAAAGCTTCTGGCTTGGATTGATGAGATTAAGCCTGATATCATTCACATGCATAACATCCATAACCATTATGTGAATGTTCGAATGCTCTTGGAATATATTTCAACTAAGAACATTCCATGTGTATTGACAATGCATGATTGCTGGACATTCACAGGTCATTGTGCCTACTTCGATTTCTCAGGGTGCGATAAATGGAAGACAGGGTGTAATCATTGTCCTAGTTTAAGAGATTATCCAAAGACATTTGCACCAATAGATCCATCTTCTTGGAACTACAAGATGAAGAAGAAGTTATTCGCTCCATTAAATATTACCTTTGTTTCTCCTTCACAATGGCTTTGCGACCTCCAGAAACAGTCCTTCTTGAAGGATAAACCATGTGTGGTGATTAACAATGGTGTTGATATGTCGGTATTCCATCCTATTAAGTCTAATGTGCGTGAGGAATATGGCATTGGCAACCGAAAAATGATATTAGCCGTAGCAGGCGGTCTTGCTACAAGAAAAGGTAAAGATTGTCTTCTGAAGCTACCTTCATTGCTTAATGATGATGAGGTCTTGGTACTTGTTGGATTGAAAAAAGGACAAGAAGCCTTGTTGCCTACAACTAATAAGGTTATAGGTATCCAGCGTACTAAAACACCTGATGAGCTTGTCGGTTTATATTCAGAGGCGGATGTCTTTATCAATCCTACTCTCGAAGATAATTTCCCAACAACTAATATCGAGGCTTTAGCATGCGGTACTCCAATAGTAACTTTTGATACAGGTGGTAGTGCTGAGGTCGTGACCTCGGAAACCGGATTAGTTGTAGATAAAGGTGACATGGATGGTCTCCTTTCTGCCCTCAGGACAATTCTGAGCCTAGGAAAGGAGTATTATACTGATGCGTGTAGAAAGAAAGCAGAGAGCGATTATAATAAGAATATTCAGTATCAAAAATATATAGATTTATATGAAAAATCCAAAGATTTCAATTATAACGGTGTGCTATAATAGTGAAGCACATTTGGAGGAGTGTATAAAAAGCATAGTGTCTCAAGAATATGAGAATAAGGAATATATACTTATTGATGGCGGTTCTAAGGATGGAACACTTGATATCATCAATAAGTATCGTGATAAGATTGCTTATTTTGTGTCTGAGCCAGATAAAGGTATCAGCGATGCTTTTAACAAGGGTATCAAAGCTGCGACGGGTGACATTATAGGTATTTTAAATTCTGATGATTTTATGATGCCTAATGTTCTTCAGAAAGTTGCAGAACAATATGAAGATGGCATAGATGTGTATCGTGGTTATTGCCTTGTTTGGAATGAAATCTTAAATACAAAAAGGGAACTGCATCCAAATGAACGCTTCGGTGTGCCACCGTTTGGTGCAATCATTTGCCATGAGTCTGCTTTTATTTCAAGGGAATGCTATCAAAGAATAGGTGGCTATAAAGTTGATTTCAAATATACAATGGATTTGGATTTCTTTATTCGTATGTATAAAGATAAGAATTTAAAGTCTAAGATTATTCCTGTTTGTGTAGATACATTCCGTACAGGAGGGACTTCCTCTTCTCCAGCTTCAAAAATGGAATCGGAGAGAAAACGTCTGATATTGGAAAATGGTGGTAATAGCTGGGATGTTTTCTTGTTTATCAATTATCATCGAGTGAAGTATGCTATAAAAATAACTGTTAATGCGTTAAAGAAATGGCTCAGAAAATAGCACTTGTAACTTGCTACTTCCAGCCTAATTATGGAAGTCAGCTCCAGGCTTTTGCCACTCAGAAGTTCTTTGATGATATTCATGTTCCTAATGAAACCATCATGATTGATGGCCTGAAGGGTGAAATCAACAAGGCAAAATATAAGTACTTTTTGAGCAAGATATTTGATGCCAATACCATCAAGGATAAATGGGCCACGGTAAAGAAGGTGATAGCTAAGAAAAGTAATCATACTTATGCTTCACATCTTGTAGAGCGTTATAATATGTTTGATACTTTCGCTCAGCATGAATTTCATCTATCGAAGCGTTATGGTTCCTTTGCTGAATTGAGTAAGGCTGCTCATGACTATCAGATGTTTGTTGTTGGTAGTGATCAGCTATGGTTGCCTTCCAATATTGCCGCCAACTATTATACCTTGAACTTCGTGCCAAGAGAGGTGCCAAAAATGGCACTTGCAACTAGCTTTGGCATATCTCAATTGCCTTCTGCACAGGCAAAGTTGGCTAAGGAGTTTCTGCCTCGTATCGACTATTGCTCCGTTCGTGAGGTAAGTGGTCAAAAGCTTATCAAGAATTTGATAGGTAGAGATGTACCTGTGGTATGTGATCCTACGATTTTGTTTACAGCTGAGGAATGGGGTGAAGGTATCAGTAAGGAGCGATTCGTAAAGGAGAAGTATCTGCTTTGCTATTTCTTGGGTAATAATCCTCTCCAGCGTGAGTTTGTGAAGAAGATAAAGGCATTGACGGGATATAAGATTGTACAGTTGCAGCATTGTGATGAGTTTATCGCCAGTGATGAAAATTTCCCGGATGAGGCTCCATATAATGTTGGTCCGAAGGAGTTTATCCGATTGATTCGTGATGCAGAGTATGTGTTTACCGACTCATTCCATTGCTCTGTATTCTCTATGCTTCATGCAAAGAAGTTCTTCACTTTCCGCAGATATAACAATGACAGTATCGTTTCTACCAATGGACGTATCTATTCGCTGCTCTCGTTGGTAGGAGAGGAGAATCGTCTGTTGAAGGGTGATGAAGAGCCAAAGGATATGCTGATTATGGATATAGACTACAAGAAGGTTCATGAGAAATTGGCAGAATTGCGCCAGTTTACCAAGAACTTTGTTTTTGATGCATTAGATAAATCTGGTATCAAATATGATAGAGATTAAAGATAAAAAGGATTGCTGCGGCTGTTGGGCATGTGAAAACGCATGTCCAAAGCATTGCATCTCGATGGTAGAGGATAAGGAAGGTTTCCGTTATCCCCAGGTGGATATGGGTTCATGCATCGACTGCCATCTGTGTGAGAAGGTGTGTCCTGTAATCAATGCCAAGGCTGATGTTGTGAAGATTCAAAAGGCTTTTTTGTTGCAGCACAAGGATGAAAAGGTATTGCAGGAGAGCGCTTCTGGTGGTGCTTTTACTGCAATAGCTTCATACGTTCTAAAACGTGGAGGTGTTGTATTCGGCGCAGCTTATGACAAGGACTTTCAGGTAACTCATCAGTATGTTGAGATATACGAAGATTTGAAAATCTTCAGAAATAGTAAGTATGTGCAGAGCCTGATGGGCAACGCTTATCTGCAGGCTAAGGAGTTTTTAAAACAGGGAAGAATGGTATGTTTCAGCGGAACACCTTGCCAGTTGGAAGGCTTGTTGAACTATCTTCGAAAGCCATACGAAAATCTTGTAACTGTTGATGTGATGTGTCATTCTATCACTTCTCCTAAAATTTTCCGCATGTATGTGGAGATGCAAAAGGAAAAGTATGGAGATGATATAGAGAACATCATGTTCCGTGATAAAAAGCCATACGGATATAAGTATTCTTCTATGAGTGTGTACAGAGGAGGAAAACAGGTATATAAGGAAGGTGTAGAAACAGATGTATATCTGCGTTCATTCTTCTGTGATATGAATGTACGTCCTAGTTGTTTCGACTGCAAATTCAAGAAGCAGCATCATCTGACAGACTTTACTATATGGGATTGCTTCGATGTCCGCAAATTTAGTAAGGAGTTGGATAATGACAAGGGTGTTACTCGTATCTTGGCTAACACCGACAAGGCAAATCAGATTTTATTGGATATGAATAAGGTAGCAAGAATCATAGAGATTCCTGTAGGAGATGCTGTGTCTGGTGTTAGAGAGATGTTGCATTCTGTCAAGATGAATCCTCGAAGAAGTGCATTCTATCAGGAGTGCTCTGAAGGACTCGGGGGGGGTAAAATTTTGCAAAAATATTTTCCTGTATCAACAAAAGCTATATTGGAAAAGAATATCCGTGTAGCGTTGTGCAGGTTAGGTATTTATTCGTTCATTAAACGGTTTGCAAAATCCATCATTAAAGATTTGAAGCGTTCATAGGTTCTTATTCTTTTATCATCTAATTTTGATTTTGCATACCGCAAAAAATCAAAAGATAGATGATAAAGATTAATGATAAGAAGGATTGCTGCGGCTGTTGGGCATGTGAAAATGCATGTCCAAAACATTGTATCTCAATGGTGGAGGATAAGGAAGGCTTCCGTTATCCTCAGGTGGATATGGATTTCTGCATCAACTGCCATCTGTGTGAGAAGGTGTGTCCAATTATAAATGTTAAACCTGAGGAGGAAAAGCCTCAGAAAGGTTATCTGCTTCAAAACAAAGATGCTAAGGTTCTTGCGGATAGTACATCTGGAGGGGCATATACTGCTATAGCCAAGTATGTATTAAAACAAGGTGGCGTAGTTTTCGGAGCTGCTCTCAATGAACATAATGAGGCAAGACATATCTATATAGAAAGCGAGGATGAACTTTGGAAGTTCCGAAATAGTAAGTATGTACAGAGTCTGATAGGTGATACTTATCAACAGGCTAAGGATTTTTTGAAGCAAGGTCGTTTGGTATGTTTCAGTGGTACTCCTTGCCAGATGGAAGGATTGGTATCTTACCTAAGAAAGCCATACGATAATTTGATTATCGTAGATGTGGTTTGTAGAGCGGTTCCTTCACCTAAGGTGCTTCGTAAATATATAGAATATCAATCCTTGACATACGGAGATGACTTAAAGAATCTGAAGTTTAGAGATAAGAAATTCTATGGTTACAAGTACTCGAATATGAGCTTCGACTCAGTGAAAGGCTCTTATCATGCAGGTATTGATACCGATCCTTGGCTTCGCTCGTTCTTCTCTGGCATCAATGTTCGACCAAGCTGTTATGCTTGTAGATTCAAGAAGCAGTATCGTGTGACAGACTTCACTATTTGGGACTGCTTCGAGGTGTATCAGTATAGTAAGGAGTTGGATAATGATAAAGGTGTAACTAAAGTTCTTGTTCATTCTGCCAAGGCTGAAGAAATCATGAAAGCCATTGAAGCTGATGCTTATATAAAAGAGGTAGGTGTTGATAAGCTGATAGCAGGTGTTCATGAATTGACGGCTCAGCCTAAGAACAATCCTAAGCGCCAGGCATTCTTTGAAGACTTAGATAGGCTTTCGCCTAAGGAGTGTTTCGATAAATATTTTCCTGTTACTTTCAGAACCCAAATGGAAAAGCATATTAGAATCTTAATGTTACAGTTAGGTATCTATAAGCAATTCCGTATGTTGGTAAAGAAGATGGTGGGGGAAGTGAAAAGATAAAAATGTTTTATTATGATAGATTCTGTTTGTATTGAGAATTTGCGAAGCTTAAAAAATACAGGCTTTGTTAAGTTGAAGAAGCTCAATGTTTTATTAGGAAGTAATAGTTCAGGGAAAAGTACTTTCTTGAGGAGTTTTCCTTTAATATCACAATCAATAAAGAAGAATCTTAGAGGTCCTATTTCTTGGTTTGACGATTCTATGGTTGATTTTGGTAATTATGAAACTGCTTTGAATTTTGGTGCTTCTTCTAGGGAAGAAAAAATAGCCTTTTCATATTTACTGAAGGCTCCTTTCTTTAATTATGATTTCTATGGTTACCGTTCTAGTAAATCTTGGCTTTTTGAAAGGGCATTAGACAATATAAAAGATGATATACGATGTAAGGTTTCCTTTTCTAATGATAAGAATGGAACCTATATTAATGCAATTGAAATGTCGTTGAAACAGAATACGTGTACATTTTCTATTGCAAAAAGAGATGACTATGTATCTGTTATCTTGAATGGTCAACAATATTTGATTCCGAAAACTCGATGGATTCATAAAACGGGACGATATATATTACCAAGTTTTGAACAGTTTGAATCAGAAAATAGTTTCGCCTCTATTACGGTAAAAGATGCAGTGCTGGAAAGTGTATATGCTGAATTACAAAAATATTGTAGAAAGAATTTTACTCGCAAAGAAAGGTTATTCTCTATTGTCTTATCGTGGTCTTTGGATAAAGAAAAATTTTTAGAGATGATACAATCCAAAAAGTCTTTGAAATCATTTCACGATCATGCTAGGAAATGGACTGTTGATAATGAAGAATTTCTTCAGATTTATAATGGAATATTGGTTTATTTCTTTATGAATATGATCAATGTATTGGATGCAGAAATGACCTTTTTCTATGAAAGATGTGGTTATGTGGCTCCATTTAGAGCAGAAGCAAGCAGATATTATAGAACTCAGGGCTTACAAGTAGATGATATAGATCCTTATGGTAGAAATCTACAAGAGTTTATTTCTTCTTTGACTAAAGTTCAACTCGATGACTATAATAGTTTTTTGGAGAAAGTCTTGAAAATTAAAGTCTTCGTAAAATCTTCTGTAGGGCATTATAGTATAATGCTTAATGATCGAGGTCATCAAGTTAATATGACCGATGTAGGTTTTGGCTATTCGCAAGTGTTACCCATATTAACAAAACTTTGGTATGCCCATTCTAAAAAGAAATTAAATAGATACAGATATAGTAATCAATATATTTTGAATAATGTGACTCTAATTGAGCAACCTGAGTTACATCTTCATCCTGCGATGCAAGCAATAGTGGCAGATGCATTGGTAGATTTCATGAATTTTGTCCCCCTATTAGATCAACATGAGTTACGAGACATCTTAATAGTTGAGACTCATAGTCAAACAATTATTAATCGAATAGGAAGACGCATTAGGGAGAATACACTATCTCCTGATGATGTCAACGTCTTATTGTTTCAGAGGGATAGTTTAAATGCTGATTCTGAAATACGTATTGCACAATTTAATGAAAAAGGACAATTAACGAATTGGCCTTTTGGATTCTTTGATCCTGAATAATGTTGGATTAAAAGCTTAGAATATGCTATTTTATATTACAAATGGTTTAATTGTAGAAAATGATAATGAACGCTATCTTCTTATAAGAAAAGTTCTTCGAAATCTGCTTACTGGGTATTCTGAAAGTAAATTATTACTTTTGGCTGATTATGAGGTTTTGCAATGGATGCTGAAGTTATTTGCAGACGATGAAGACTTGGTAAGTCCTATCAAATATTTATTTAATAATTATGCTATGATGGGGGTTCCTGATGAAATAAAATTTTATTGGGAGGTTGTTAATAGTGAAACTTTAGAAACTCAGCGTAAAGATGGAGACAAGACTATTTTTAGTATCTCTTATTTGGTGCTTAAAGATTCAATATCTATTCAAAAATGTACATTGATAGGAGAAGATTATAATGATTGTTCTTTTTATAAATATGTTTTATTTTGGTATAAACAGTATGAAGGACAGAATATAAGTTGCGACTTTCAGGATAATCCGGGAAATGGTGATAGAATGAGACGTAAAGTTGCCGAGTTTGCTCATTGCTATCGACCAGCTTTTGCTTTGGTTGATACTGATGATAGATATGAAGGGCAGGTTCATAATGCTCAGACGATAAAAGAAAAATGCGAACGAGCAGCTAGAAGTCATACATGCACTTTTAGGCTAGAAATATTGCCTGTGCATGAAGTGGAAAATCTGGTACCTCTAAATTATATTGATAAATTGGATTGGAATGAAAGTAATAAATTTAAAAAGATTGGCTTAGATTGTTTGAGAAATAATGCACATACGGAGAGCATTATTAAGTATTTTGATTTTAAAAAGGGAATACATTATAAGGATATCTGTATGGATTTTCAGTTTAAACGCTTTGCTGAAATGTGTTTTTATTTGAATCCTCACATAAATGAAGGTAAAAGTTTTGATGCATTTTTAGCAAAACTAAAAAATGATGATGATGTAGTATATCCGGCTGTTCGTGAAAATACGCTTAAGCAAGTTTTAGATATAATTCGTAATGAAGATTCTTTTATTCAAAAGTATCCTCCAGAATTATTAGATTTTCAATTTGATACATGGAATCGAATTGGTATGATGCTGTTGTCATGGGGATGTGTTAGAAATCCTGAGGCTATCAATGTTTAATTTTTCATTTTTAGGTAGACATGAAGATATTACATATAGCAGAGTGTGCTGGAGGCGTAGAACGCTACCTCCAGATGATTTTTCCTCGATTGGAAAAACGAGGAATGTCTCAGTTCTTTATTTGTTCGAAGAACTACAATAAACAGATTTATGAGAACATGGTGGATGGTGTCGAGCAAATGGACTTGAAACAATCTTTCTCTCCGTTTCAAGTATGGAAAAAGGTGAGTGCCATCCGCAGAGTTATCAAACAAATTAATCCTGATATCCTGTATTGCCATAGTAGTTTTGCTGGTGGCTTAGGACGCATGGCAGCCATAGGTTTACATTGTAAGGTTGTTTACAATCCTCATGGTTGGGCTTTTAACATCAAGTAAATTTTAATCAGATGAAACTGAAAAGTATGATATATCTGTGCTTAGAGAAAATATTATCTCCTTGCACAGACAAGATTGTTTGTATCTCTAAGGCAGAAAAGGCTTCGGCAGAGCGTGAACATATTGCTAAGGATGAGAAGCTTGCTTTGATTCCAAATGGTATTGATGTGAGTGCTGTGAGGAATGCCTCGGCAATGTCTAGAAGTGAACTTGGCATTGCGGAAGATGCCTTTGTGGTAGGTATGATTGGAAGACTTTCTCCGCAGAAGGCACCTGATGTATTTATCCGTGCTGCAAAATTGATACATGATGAGATTCCCAACTCTGCTTTCATCATTGTGGGAAGTGGTGAAGAAGAGGAAGAAGTCAAGGCCTTTGCCAAAGAGAATGGTTTGAATCTTATAGTGACAGGTTGGACTGATGAGCCATATAGTTACTTGAAAGTATTTGATGTGGCGATGCTCTTGTCTAGGTGGGAAGGATTCGGATTGGCTGTTGTTGAGTATATGGCAGCTGAGAAGAATGTGGTTGCCACAAAGATTGATGCTATCCCTACATTGGTTGATGATGGTATTGATGGTTTGTTGGTGGAAATGGATAATCCGCAAGATGCCGCAGAAAAAGTACTTTGGTTATATCGTCATCCGAAGGAAGCTTCAGAAATGAAATCCAAGGCTTTGAAGAAAGTGATAGAGAATTATGATATTTCGAGAGTTGTAGATCAACATGTTAAAATGTTTGAGGAACTTGCTGAAGGAAAGTAGGTTTTATCATCATGATTTTAATCAATGTAAATTTAGATGAATGTAATCAAAACTGATATTGAAGGCGTACTCATGATTGAGCCTCGCCTATTTAGAGATGCTCGTGGCTATTTCTTCGAGAGCTTCAGCGAGCGTGAGTTTGAAGAGAAGGTCTGATGGGGGTATCTCTATCTTGGATGAATCGCTTGGTATCGATTGGCGCATTCCTACGGAACACGCTAATCTTTCCGAGAAGGATACAAAGCATGAGGTGTTGAAGGACTTTGAAAGTCCTTTCGATTTCTAAAATCATCCCGTCCTTCTTTACCATTAAAGAAGGCTCCACATCTCTCACCAAGCCTCTCTCTTGCCCGAAGAGAGAGGATGTAACCGCCCTACAGTGCTGACTTTTCTACCTCTCCGTCTCTCCTGCAAGGAGAGCTCCACTTTTTCCCCAAGCCCCTCTTCCTCAGGAAGCGGGGATGTAACTGCCCTCCGGTGCTCGGAACCGCTGCGCTATAAGGTTGTCGGACCATCAAAGGTCTTCGCCATATTTTGCGGGATGGGACCGCCTTGCTGTTGCGGGGGAGACCTGATGCTGCATCAAGCCCTACGCCAGTTTTTGCGGGATGGGACCGCCGGGGAAGAGAGTTTACAATTTATAATTTACAATTAATAGTTTATAGATTGCTGTTTACTGATGATTTTGGGTAATTGGCTGATGAGTTGCAGATTTCTTTTGATTTTCTTGGTGGTTTCGAGAAAAAAGTGTACTTTTGCGGTTAGATATTAATAAAATGAATTATTATGGCACAGGTAGCAACAATGAATCAAGCTCAATTGCAAATCCTCGATATGCTGTCATTTATCAAGACTCCTGAGGCTTTGCGAGATTTGAATAAGGTAATCTCCGATTATTTTGTTCAGATGGCTGATGCTGAATTAGATAGGATGTGGAATGAAGGAACCCTGAATGAAGAACGTATCGAGAGTTTCCGGCATCTCCATGAACGTACTCCATACAATAAACTTTCGCTTTAATTGATTCAGATAGAAATGCAGTTGTGGGGATATAATTGCTGCAAAAATGCCGTATTGACTTCTAAATTCTATAAATATCTTTAAATTAAGTGCTAAAATATCGGCTATTTTATATAAAATATCTATCTTTGCATTAACAAACAAAATAAGATTATGGCAGATTATCCATTCAAGCATATAGAACATGTAAATTACAAGAATACATTCTTGCAGAACGTTATGGTAGGTATCTCATTTAAAGATAAGTCTGACTCCTTCTTTGATGAAACCTTTCGTAAGAAATTGTGTGCTTATCTTAAGAATATGTTTAATGTCGAGAACGGCAGAGAGCAGATAGATTTCAAAACAATGGGTTTTACATTAACGAATGAGGTAAATGATGTTGCTATGTCATTCCAAAATGGAAGATTGGAGGCTAAAATCGGCTGTAAGTCTTATTCTGGATTCGTGTCAGCCTTCAGTTCGGTTTTCGTTCAATTTAAATTGTTCCTTAAGAATGTGCTAGATGTAGAATCTGTAGAGGAACTATATGAGCGTAAGGTGAATATCTGGCAGTTTGAAAGTAAAGATCCATTGCGTTATGAAGATGTAGCTCCTAGTGTCTTTAGTCCTGAACTTAATGAACTGGAGACAAACTTGACCATTGACCCCAAAGTGGAAGATGTTATCCAAAAGAAGATTTTTTGGGATTTCTCTATAAGCGAGCAGCAATATCGCACAATCTTAAAAACTGCTTTTTTGAATAAAAAAGAGGGCTTCTACCATCTGATTCTAGATAGTGAGGTGATGGAAAAGAAAAAGCAGATTCTTGTGGATGACTTGGATGAGGATTTCGTTTCCATTAATGATGTGCTATTTGATGCGTATCATTGGGCAGTTAGCCCAAAGGTTATTGAGTTGATGAATAATGTTACGGAGGGATAGGTATGTTTTTTCAGATTTCACACAAAGCAAATAGCGTAGCGGAAGCTACTGATTTGTATCAGCCTTCTAAAAGTGGCAACTATAAAGCTGCCATTGGAGGTGTGGCGCTTATGTTGGTGTCGGCAAATCCTGCACCCACATTTGCGTTGGGAACAGTTGTCTCATCCTTTTCTCATATAAATCCCGTTAGGATAAATATGGAAGATCCTAAGGTTAATATGAATCAGCAATGCTTGGTTCTGCCATTACGTAATGATTTGCGCATAAGCAAGAATTATGATACTCTTAAAGAATCCTTTTGTATGCACTTCAGTGAAGATAAAAAGGAATCTGAAAAGTATTACCCTGTGTTTCTGGAAATAGCTAATTCGCTTAAAAGCCTATATATTAAGAAAGCGTTTGTAGATGTCAGCAAGAATAAGGGATTAGTAGACTTTTCTATAAATCTGGGAAATCATCTTGTTCTTACAATAGGAAAGAGATTAGAAGCGTTAACTGACGATTATGTAATGTTTACCTTATCTTATCAAGGTGAATTAGAAGTTGCAGATACGTTACCATTACCAGAATTGATCAAGCGCGTTAACAATATTCAAAAGGAATTAATGGAGAAGTAAATATGGTGGAAACTGTAGTGTATCCGATAGGGCTTGTCCCTTTGCCAGAGTATTTACAAATGATAGATCTTTCTTCTATCATAGATGCTTCGTGTCCGCTATTTGTTGGGCGACGTATGGAGGGATCTCCTCAAGGTTTTGTGGAGATAGATGATGACTTGTATTTGATTCCTGATGAAATAAGTCAAACTTTAACTGCCCATGTCCCGGATATGTCTATGAATATGTTGACAAACATATCGAGAGTGGATGATTTGAAATGGCAACAAATAAAGTCAGCGAGTGATAGTTGGGAAGGGAATGAAGTCAATGTCGATGATTTTAGAGATTGTGTATCAATAGTTTCTCCTTCTTATGCGATTATTTATAAGGCTAGCAATCTACATCATATTAATATTCCGTACAAGAAAAGTTTCAATTCTATAAAGGAATATCAGGAGGGCAAAAAATATGTGGATAATGTAGAGAAACTGATAGATAAAAACTTTCAGAAGAGTAACGAGTATGACTTTACTGCCATTTCTAAATTAGAGCATAAGCCAACTAATATGAATTATTGGCATGTGACTTTGGATATCTATGAGCCTGATAAAGATACTTTTTTAAAGAATAGTAAAGGTAAATATCGCAAGGATATTTGTGATTATGTAGTTGACACAATGTTAAAAAAGAACGTAAGACTACATATTGATGAGCCAGAACTTGATGAGAGGTTTTATAAAAAGTGAATTCTCATTATTGTATAAGTTATTCTAAAATCATCCCGTCCTTCTTTAATTTAAAGAAGGCTCCACCTCTCATCTCGGTCTTCTCCCCTCAGGGAAGAAGAGGAAAACCGGATGGGGATATTTTACTCATACCTTTGTTACGGGCAGAAAAGGCACGCAGATTTCGCTGATAACGCAGATCTTTCTACTTTGCTCTTCTTTAGTCCCACAGATTTCACGGATTTTCACAGGTTTCTTTGTAAATCACGGTTAGTCCGTATGGCGGGTAAGCATCCAACCCCTATTTTGGCGGTTTGAACAATAAGTGCTACCTTTGCGCCATGTTAAACATTAAATGTTATAAGTATGGCAATAAGTAGTAAAGATCTTGAGAGCCTGTGGCAACGCTATAAAGTGGAGGCAGTACCAGCAGGCATTTCGGTAAATCAATTTTTCGAATCCAATGGAGTTCCTTATCATGTATTTGAAAAGTGGTACAAGAAGAAGTTCCAGGCTCCAAATGTTGTGGAGTGTGTTGTTGCAGGTGCGCCAGATTCAACCAGTGCAGTTCCAACACCATCCAAGCCGGGTAATCATACGCTCTTTGGGCGAAGATCCAGAGGATGGCACCGCTTACGTGTTTACTTCCAAGGATCAAAAGATAGTAAAAATCATCAGACATGAACATAATGAGTGTCAGATGTATTATCAGAAGTTTGACAAGAACATGAGTTTTGTCCGTCTAGAGTTTGAAGGTGTCCTTCCAATTTATGTGTTGGAGTGGAAGTATCTAGTGGCTATGCTTTCATGCCCTGTTGTAAAAAGCATAGGTTCAATAGAGCTAAAATGCTATGAGAAAGCAGCTTGATGGCGAAAATGATAGTTAATTTTCTAAAAATACGTATTCGTTTTTTTTAGTAAAATAGAGTTAAGTAAATGATATTCAGATTGTTGCAGAAATCTTTAAGGTTGGCTTGTTAAGCCCTGTTTTCGATGTTTTGCGATACTGCAAACATGTCTGACATAGGGTGGTATTACGGCTAACGTTAAGTCTCTGGAATAGCGTAAAATACTGGATATTAGATTGTTAAATAAGTTTTATGTGTTTTGCGGAGTCTCATAATATGATTATCTTTGCATCTGCAAACGTTTCATATTATGGCAGATATACATATAGACATAGAGCGCATGATAATGCATTCCAATTACTTGCTGGAGGTAGACAATTCTTCGGCAAGTAATGGATTATCGGATATGGAACGTAAGCAATATCTAGATCAGATAAAGGAATTGGTTCAGACTGTCCAGACACTTCTGGATGCCAATATTGCCTTGGGTAATAAGCAGAAGGAACTACAGGCAGAGGCAGATCGTAAGATTGCCGGTTTGCAGGCTCAGGTTGACAAGCTTACTGGAGAACTGCAAGCCCGTAGGCGTAAGATGCATGGCAAGAACAAAGACTGGATTTCTTCAGGGGATTCTTTGACATGATTGTAGCTGGAAGAAGGGATTATGCCTTGATGACAGAGGCACTTTTAGTTAAACCTGTTTAAAAATCAGAAAAGTCCAATTTCTTAAAATACTCTGTATCCCCAGTAAACACTGGGGATGGAGTTGTATTGCCATAGGGGTTGGATGCTTACGCATATTCCTAGACATGTATCTGGGAATGTCAAGTTTGCGACTAATAGGTTAAATATTGTAATAAAGTAACGTACTTTACAAAAAAAATCGTATTTTTGCATTCTTAAAAAATGAGAAGAAATGGCAGTAACGAGATTAAATAACATACGACCAGAAATGCTTGTTTGGGCATTTGAAAGAGCTGGCTTCAATGAAGAGAGGGCTGTGAATGCTTTCCCTAAGTTGGCGTCTTGGCTCTCTGGAGAGAAACTGCCTACTGTAAACCAGCTGCAACAATTTGCCAAGAGATTCTATGTTCCTTTTGGATATCTGTTTTTGCAGAATAGACCAGAAGAAACGATTCCTTTCCCGATGTTCCGTGGTGAAGCTGGAGAAATGAACCGCTTTGATCTCAATGTTTACGATACGGTCACAACGATTCGCACTCGACAGGATTGGCTGGCTGATTATCTTGTAGAGAATGACATTGAAATATGCAAATTGGTGAACAGTATAACGCTGCAAACTCCAATAGGTGAAGCAGTCAATCTTCTCAGAAATAAATTGGATTTGGAACCTCGATGGGCGTTCAGTCTTGCCAGAACAGATGTGGCGGTAGGTCTTCTGACAGAGCGATTGGAGCAGGTTGGCGTGTTCGTTGCCTATAATGGTGTCGTTGGGAATAATACGCAACGTACATTGAAGGTTAGCGAATGTCGTGGCTTTGCATTAGTTGATCGTGTTGCACCGTATGTTTTTGTGAACAGTGCCGACAGTAAGTCTGCCCAATTGTTTACCTTGATTCATGAGGTAGCACATATTATGTTAGGTGTAAGTGCTGGTCATGCTGGTGAGGACTTGGGTGCCCATGATACCTATGAGAGATATTGCGATGCGATGGCAGCAGAATTTCTTGTTCCTGCCCATGTATTGCGTGAAACTTGGAATCATGACATCAAGAAGCAATCTCGTCAGTTTAAGGTGAGTGAAATAGTTGTAGCTCGTAGAGCCCATGACTTAGGACTATTGAGCGATCAGGCTTATCGGAATTTCTGGATGGAATACAGTCATCGTCCTATAGTTGAGAAGAAAAAAAGTGGTGGCGGAGATTTCTATCTTACCAGTGTAAAAAGAGTAGGAAAACTATTTGCTATCCATGTGCGCAATGCCGTAAACAGCCGTCAGTTGGAATATACGGAGGCTTATCGTCTAACTGGTCTGTCTGGTAATACTTACCAGCATTTTATGACCCATAATATCTAAGGTCTATGGCATATATTTTTGATACCAACATATTCATTCGTTCAAAGCATGAGATGCCTATGGACTTGTGGCCCACTTTTTGGACTAAGATTGCTGGAATGATAAATTCTGGCAACGTGTTTTCTAACATTCAAGTGAAAGGAGAGATAGATAAAGGTGGTGATGAATTGACCGTCTGGATGAAGGACAATGTTCCTGCTGGATTTTATATCGAGAACGAGCTTGATGTAATGGTCAAGTATGGAGATGTTATGAATTGGGCTCAATCTAATGCAGTTTACAGACCAGAGGCTGTTTCTGAATTTGCAACAGTGGCAGATGCTTATCTTGTGGCTACAGCAGCTGCAAAGGGATATACGCTCGTAACGAATGAAACTGCTGATCCACAATGCAGACGCAGAGTGAAAATTCCAGATGCTTGTAATGCATTGGGTGTGAGATTTTGTGACTTGAATACGGTTTTGCGAGAACTGAATATTACGATTTAAGATACTTAACATAGGTTAGCAAGAATGTTTTTTCTCCTCTTGCTAACCCATCAATATTTTTTTAATTGGATTTTACTTGGACTATGGAGCAAAAGAATTTGTTCCTGTTATTGAAGTCCGCATTATGGAATGATGAGCTGTCGGCTCGTTCTGTTCATGATGTGGATTGGGGTGAATTGTATGGGCTTGCCAAGGAACAGTGTTTAATTGGTATAGTCGCAGATTCTTTCCAGTATCTTAGTATAGAACAATGCAACAGAAATGAGAGGCTAAGATGGCTAGTGTATGTTGTGAGCCTGGAACGAAAGAACCAAGAGATGAATTTGTTGATTACTCGACTTTTCAAGAAGTTCCATCAAATGAATCATTCTCCAGTTTTGTTGAAAGGACAGACGTTTGCAGCGAACTACCCTTATCCTCTGTCATTAGGCATTACTTTCATTAGAAACAAGGGGCTGTAACTGCCCTTTAAGCCTCAGAACTGCTAAGTTCTTAGGATGGAGAATAATGCGGTCTATGCCAGTTTTTGTTGGATGGAATCGCTTGGGGCGATAGTATACAATTGATAAATTACAGTTTACGCTTTATAGTTTCTATTAACTGTAAGCCATTAATTATTATTGGCTTATGACGAAAAAAGTATTTGTGAGCGGGTGTTATGACTTGCTGCATTCCGGTCATGTGGAGTTTTTCCAGCAGGCATCACGGTATGGTGACCTGTATGTGGGTTGGGGCTTTGCCCATGGTATCCTGGAGGTGCTGAATCCGCATTTTCAGGAGTCGTTCCATATCAGCAAGGCGATGTCGGCCCTGACGCAGGCTGCTGTCTATGGTGCCTACTTTCTGATGGCGCTGCCTGCCGGATGGATTATCCGGAAGTGGAGCTACAGGAGGGGAGTGATAACAGGACTGGTTCTCTTCGGCATCGGTATGCTGACCTGTGCCATCCTCACCTTTGTTGCCACATTGATTGTGGTGGTATGTAGCGGTACCTTATCTCTCATTGCGTTCTTCGCCCTGTATCTGGGAGAGAGCATCATGTTTCCGACTATCTTCTCGCTGGCATTGAGGGATGCAGGTACAAAGACCAAGCTTGCTTCTTCGTTGCTTATCATGACGATAGTGGGAGGAGCGGTTGCTCCAGTAATCATGGGGTATATTGCGGATACTACGGGCAGCATGGCGATTGCATTTCTCATACCGTTAGTATGTTATGGGGTGATTGGAACGTATGCACTTCTACCTCTCCGTCTCTCCTGCAAGGAGAGCTCCACATCCTAACCAAGCCTTCCCTTCTCGAAAAGGGAAGGATGTAACCGCCCTCCGGTGCTCGGAACCGCTTCGCTATAAGGTTGGCGGACCAATCAAAGGTCTCGCCAGATTTTGCGGGATGGGACCGCCGGGGGTGGGAAGTTTATAATTTACAATTTATAATTAATAGTTTACTGTTTAGAGTTAATAGTTTACAGCTTATATCCAGAGAATTTGATGATAAGTTGCAGATTTCTTTTGATTTTCTTGGTGGTTTCGAGGAATCGCCACGTTCCTCTTTAGCCAAAAGAATTGGACCTGTTCGGTCAGGGGGATTATAACTTTAATTGCCTAATATCTGGAAAACACAAAAGGATAAGACTTTAGATTTTTAATTATATACGATAAGATGGGTTGAGCTTTGAATAAAAGCTCGGCTCATCTTGTTGGCTATTGTCTTCTCATATAATTTCTTTTGATGAAGAAAATCAAACTTTATGACTACCAGCAGAAGATGCTGGAGGATATTATCAACGTGCTGACCTCTGCTGCTACCAGTACATTCTACAATGAGAATGGTAAGAAGGAGAGGGTTGGCAGTTCGGTGATGGTGCAGATGCCGACAGGTACGGGAAAAACCTACGTGATGGCGGCTGTGGTGAAATGGTTTCTTGATAACCATGACACGGGCGAAGTGTGGATTGTGGCGCACCGCCGGGAACTGGTGGAACAGATGCAGCAGACGCTGGACAGATTCTGTCTGGACTATGGGGAGAAGGAAATGGTGCTGAAAGCGAAAGTAAGGATAAGGGTGCTCTCCATTCAATGGTTGAACAGGCATATCGAAGAACTGGAAGGGGCTGAGTGTACGCCAGGACTCATCGTAGTGGATGAGGCGCACCACGCCATAGCAACCTCCTATCAAGACCTGTTTGAAAGGAATAGAAAAGCCTTGAAACTCGGTATGACGGCAACTCCATGCCGCATGAACAAGAAATCCTTCAGAAAACTGTTCGAGATATTGCTGAAATCTCCCTGCACCAACGACTTCATCCTGCGTGGGTATCTGGCACCTTACGACTACGTGGTTATCGGCAAGTACTCCAACGATCAGTTGACAGTGAACCAGCTGAAAGGACGAGGCAGCGATGGCGACTATGCCATCAAGGAGATGGACGAGAAGCTGAATATTCCGCAGACCATCCAACGCCTCTACGACAGCGTGAAGAAATACGCTGACGGCAAGAAGGGAATTGTATATGCCATAGATATTGTGCATGCCCAGGCGATAGCCGCCTGTTATAATGCCCTCGGACTGAAAAGTGTGGCACTGGACAGCAAGACGCCTGCCAAGAAACGCAAGGAGATGGTGGAGGCTTTCAGACGCAGCGAGATAGACTGTCTGGTGAACGTGAACCTCTTCGATGAGGGTTTTGACTGTCCTGACGTGGAGTTTATCCAGATGGCCCGTCCTACGCTGTCACTTGCCAAGTATCTGCAGATGGTGGGGCGTGGGTTGCGTATCAACCATGAGAACAAGGATAAGGTGTGCATGATTATCGACAATGTGGGTAACTACCGTAAGTTCGGCTTGCCTGACAAGCCCCGCAACTGGGAGAGTATGTTTGCTGGACTGAGGGCAGGCAAGGGTATCATTCCAACCTATGTGAAGAAGATGCAGAACATCATTGCCGTGAATGATGAGATGATAACGGTGAAGAAGGCGAATACGGCAAGGAAGAAGATGACAGCCAGACAACTGAAGGAATATCTGAAGAATGTTGAGCCTTTCCAGCAGGATGGCAGATGGGGACTGAGGGTGATGGACGACATCATCGTGAAACCCATTTATGCGCATATCTCTGACTTCCGAGGTGATTATGCCGAATGCAGAATAGGCATACAGAAATGTTTGTATGGACTATTGGACAGGAGAGGTAATATTATCCTGCCTCCGGAATATAAATACATATACAGGTGGAACGACCATGCGGTTGAAGTACAAGGTAATGATGGTTACAGCAGGACCATAGAGCTGTAACCGTAAACGGAATACGGTGACTGAGCAGAAGAATAAATAGAAAAGCCCCTGATGCGTGATGCATCAGGGGCTTTTTCTATTATTCCTCTGCCAGCTCTTTCATGGCATCGTTCAATGTATTGAACAGTACATTGATGTTTTCTTCTTCGTTCTTGCACGCTTCCTTGAAGAGTGCGACAGGATCTTCAGGATCGCCCTTCAGCGGAGCCTCATTCAAGAGGATGTTCACATTGTTCAGCAGCATACCGTGCAGGGTAGGCATGTGTAGCTGATGCTGAGTGCCTTCCTTGCTGCCACACTTCAGTCCGGCTGCGTATGCCTTCACGATGATGCGTACCAGCAGATGGATAGCCATCGGTTCGTCGGCAAGACTGATGAGAATGCCATGCGTATAATCGCGTACGTGCTCCTCTATGCTTGTAAACTTACCTTGCAGGAGCCAGGTGAAGTTGCGCTTGTATTCAGCTTCCATCGCCTTGTAAAGCTGGTTGGATTTGCAGGCGATGCGCAGATAGTCGAGCATGGTTGGCTCGAAGGTAGGATCTGCTTGCTTCATGCTCTCAAAGTTCTTCTTCATGCGCTCATTAGCCTCTTCTGCGCTCTTGTAGTTGAGTCGTACGAGGGTAGAGAACATGATGTCGAAGAAATACCGGTTCACTTCTCCATAGTGTTCCAGCATCATCTGCTTCACCTCTTTCGGATCGTTCTTCTTCTGGAAGTCATCTCCTCCGATGGCTGCATCCATGATGCCTCGGGCATAAGCCTCGAAGAAACCTCTTACAAATGAAGCCACAGCTTGATAACTATTGATTCTTTTCATGTCTGTTTATTCAAAAATCTTAAATTCATAACCCTGTTCCATGAGCCATTCGATGGATTGTGGAAGAGCGGTCTTCAGTTTGTCGATGCTCTTCAATGAGTCGTGGAAGGTGATGATGCTGCCGTTGCGGGCATACTTCTTCACGTTGTTTACCACGTCTTCTGCCGTCATCCATTTAGAATAGTCACGGGTAACCAGGTCCCACATAATTACTTTATAGGTACGATGCAGCCACCAGTATTCACTGGCTCTCATCCATCCATGGGGTGGACGGAAGAGATGGGCATGTATCAACTCATTTGCTTTGTTGGTATTGAGAACGTATGAGATGACACGATGCTTGAAAGCACCGATGTGGTTGAATGTATGGTTGCCCACCTGATGTCCCTCTGCCACAATCTGGTTGTAGAGGTCGTGGTTGCGCAATACATTCTCGCCCACCATAAAGAAGGTTGCCTTGATGTTATATTTTCTCAGGGTTTCCAGAATGAATGGAGTGGATTCTGGAATGGGACCGTCATCGAATGTGAGATACACCGAGTGGTCATTCTTATCCATTCTCCAAATTGCCTTTGGATATAACCATCTAAGCCATTTGGCTGGTTGCTCTATGAACATGGGAATAATTGATTATTATGAATAATGAAAAGTTTGATGTAGCCATCGCTACATCAAACTTTCTGTTATTTACTGATTGCCTTCTGGCATTTTGCCGCCTCTGCCGTGGTACAGGGTATAGAGGTTGTTGAGCTGCTTCTGATACTTCTGTTCCAACTGAGGACTTACCATTCCTGCTACATCGCAGCTGCTCTGCATAATCATAAGCTGACGGATGCAGTCGTTCTGACTCATGAGGAATTTGTCGTTAGGCAATGAGAGGTAATAGTTGAGATACTGTGAAGCGTTCTTCCAAACTGCTTCAACGTATTCCTTACCCTTGGCTTTCTGACCGGTCATCAACCAGCCGCGAGCCATATCCAGACCACCACTCATGTAATCGAGTGTTACGTTGTATGCCGGAATCTCTACATCAGCCTTCTTCAAGATGTTGATAGCCTTCTGCTTCTTGCCTTCGGCGATGAGCTGGAGAGCTGTCTGTGCAAGCAGGCGACGGTGTGTATAACACATGCGCATGGTTGTCTCGTCGATATAGAGACCCTTCTGCTTGAGGTTACCGAACTTGAATCGGGTCATAATGTTATGATAAGTCTTCTCTGTATCGAAGCGTTTTGCACCAGGAGCATTTGTTGTGAATGGAGTGATGCGGTTTACAAGGCCCTCCTGTACGAAGTTGTCGCCAAGGTTCATGTAATTTTCTTCACCCACGGTGAGTGCTACGTAGAGAGGACGTGTCCAGTTGCATTGTGCCAACATTTCCAACATCATCAAGTCACCCTTGTAAAGTGCATTCTTACCTGCCAGAGAAATAACCATCTTGTCAGGGATAGAATCCGTAGCCATCATCATGCCGCTCTTCTTTACTGCCTCCTTGTCGATAGTGACATAGAGGGTATCGGTTGGGATGAAGTGCATATCAGGGTTCTTGCTGCGTACCCAGTTCTTCAGAATGTTCTTCAGCTCGAAAGGCTCATCGCCAAACTGCTTCTTGGCATTCTCTGGATCTTGCTTGTAGAATTCAAGAATCTGCTTCTTTGCTTCCGGGTCTACCGATACATATTCGTTGGTACCTGAACAGAAGTCGAGACGTGGCCAGGTGATTGGCACAGATGGTGAGTTGTATGCAGGACGCATCATCTGGTCGATATACCAGTCGGTCTGCAGGTAGCTCAGGTTACATACGCGGGCATCTGTTCCAACGCCTTCTACCTCCTGGTTGTACCAGAGTGGGAAGGTATCGTTATCACCATTGGTGAAGATGATAGGGTTGCTCTTCTCCTGGAGTGACATCAGATAGTTCTGACCGAAGTCACGGCAGGTATAGCGGTTAGAGCGGTCATGATCATCCCAAGTCTGTGAAGCCATCTGGATTGGGACGAGAAGTGTGATGACTGCTACGATAGCAGAAACGGCTGTTCCGCTGAGCTTCATCTTCTGTTTCAGAAGGTTGATGATGGCGAGGACGCCAAGACCACACCAGATAGCGTATGCATAGAATGAACCGGCATAAGCATAGTCACGCTCACGTGGCTGCATAGGAGTCTGGTTCAAGTAGATGACGATGGCAAGACCTGTCATGAAGAACAGGAAGAATACCACCCAGAACTGCTGGATACCGATAGGAAGAGTCTCCTCAGTCTCCACGCCGTTCTTCATTACCTTGCGTTTGCGGGTATACCAAGCCTGCCAGAAGAGTCCGATGAGACCGAGAATCAGTGGCATGCAGTAGAACACGTTGTGTCCCTTGTTCGCCTTCAGGTCGTCTGGCAATTTGCTCTGGTCGCCATAGAGTGCATCATCAATGAATGAGAAACCGGAAATCCAGTTACCATGTTCTGGTTCGCCATTGCCCTGAATGTCGTTCTGACGTCCGGCAAAGTTCCACATGAAGTAGCGCCAGTACATGAAGTTGCACTGATATGAGAGGAAGAAGCGGATGTTGTCAATCTGTGAAGGAACCTTCACCATGATGCTTTCACCGCACCGGTCGTAAGGTACCTGGGAACCTTCTACGCCACCCATCCAGTCTTCGTATGCCTGGGCATGAGCCGAACTGTACATACGTGGGAAGATCATATTCTGTGCATAGACGTACTTGTTCTTATGACTTACTACAAAGTAGGAGTCCTTCTCATCTGCAGAAGCCTTCTCCTTGCGCTGGTAAACCGGTGCACCTTCCTTCATGACCGGCTTGCACATGTTGCCATCTACCTCAAGAGCTACCTGAGAGGTATAAGCCTGACCATAGAACAAAGGACGGTCGCCATATTGGTCACGGCTCAAGTAACTACCCAAGGTAAAGATATCCTCAGGAGAGTTCTGGTCCATAGGAGGGTTGGCAGATGAACGGATTA
>ERZ1023670.52-NODE-52-length-40545-cov-47.348605_pt1 | contig 40545 bp, 30 predicted proteins | sample MGYA00380342_ERZ1023670 | MGnify/ENA primary metagenome ERZ1023670 (study PRJEB33179, sample SAMN07448984) | human gut metagenome | biome: Human-gut; feature: Human associated habitat; material: Faeces | host: Homo sapiens | place: India: Bhopal | collected...
GACCGATGGAAAAAGCAGTAGCAGCATTTGTTTAATCAGCTGTTACTGCTTTTTTTGAATTATGCAAGGTATAAACGCGGAGCCGCTTACTTTTGTCTTGAGAAAGAAGGACTATTTTGTTAATTCGCATTTTGCGACTTTTATAGCATAAAGCTGTAGTTCTTTTTCGCCCTCTATTGCATCCAAGATTCTGTCTATTTCTAAATATGCAGCCACTTGGCGTTGCAATATTCCTTTTTCGTCTCTAAGAGACCTTATCTTGTTTCCTAATAACATATCTTTTGCATTTTAAGTTCAACTAAATCGGTCTGCTTTTTGACAGTGTTCGCTATAATTGGTTGTTTTCGCTATAAATCTCGTCATTTTTTGACGGATTCAAAACGACTTTCCGCTATAATAATGACGAATTCGCTATAATTCCACAAAAACCGCTATAATATGTCCTCTATGATTGAGGCATGATATACCAAGTTCGTCCTTCCGCTTTTATTAAATACTCTTTACTCATGTTTTTTAGTAAATCTCCGAGCATACGAATTTTTTGCTTTTCCGTCTTATTTTGCGGAAGAACATCCTTAAGATATTCGTATATACTATCTCGCTTGGCACCTTCATCTCCTGCATTGCTGAGATATTGAAGAACCATTTGGCACAACCTCTCCTTATCCAATCCTTTGTTTTTTGTGTAAGAAGGCAGTTGGTGGGTATTCTTAGCCATACTAAGAGAAATGCTATAATGCGGAGCCTCACCTTCTATCAGTCCACGTTTGAGCAAGTCATGTGCTACTTCTTCATGAATGGTTCTGCCTTTTTGTACAGCATCAAGCGAGATGCAATCCCAAAGTGAAAGGGTGTCATTGGTCTTCAACAAATCAGTGTATCGTTTGTTGATTTCATTGCCATAAATGCGGACAACGACTTTTTTCTTGATTTGGTCAATCTCATAGTCTGGCATAGGAAAATGTCTGCGCCATTGCTCATTAAACATCTTTTTGATACCACGACTTACGGTATCAATCATATTGAAGTCAACCATAGCCCGACACAAACATTCATTGCGAAAATGCGTCTGAGGTTCTTCATTCCTCAAAGCATTCTCCAAGGTACCAGGGATGAACGTGCCAGCATTAGAATAATACAAATATCCTGGATTCTCCACAAAGTTAATGCGCTGCTGAAGCGTATAGTCCTGATGAGCAATGCAATTATGAAGAGCTTCACGAATGGTATAGTCATCATACTGCTTCATCGTGTCTGGGAACAGCGTACCTCCTGGCATCTCACGTAATGTCAGATTCTCAATCTTTGATAGTATTTCGTCCACCGTTAATATAAAAGGTACGGTGAAGTGTTCGTAGTCAACCACTTCTTGATTCTTGTCTCGACGTGTCCATGTAACCTGTGCAACAGTAGGACGCAACTTGAAGGCAGACTCGTATTTGCCAAGCAATATAATGGCAGCACGAGTAATACCCCCATTCCGTATCAGACCACACTTACCAAGGAATGTCTGAACGCTCCAAGCGTTCACTTCTTCAGCAGGTATGCGACTATGAACTTTCTTGAACATCATTCGAGCCTTGGCAATAGCAACCTCATCCAAATCGTCTATTGTAGCATCAGGTACAATCTCGGCAGACCAATCCTTTGCTGTATAGATAGGCTCTTCGAGGATGACACTCATCCTTTCGTTTGTCATTCCAACCAAAGAATCTTCTATCCGCTGCCATGCCTTCTTGTGGGCAAGGACAGGACGGCGAGGCAAGTGCTTTGGAATATGTATTATCCATACTCGCTTGTCTGTATCATCAGTTACAAATTCTTCGATGCTTAGACCTTCTGATGATAGATAAGTGCATTGCTCTGTGAGTTTGAACGTCGCAGACTGCGTGTTTGCAGGCTGACCATTAAAGGTAAGTTTTGAAATGTCTGTACCGACAATTTCAAGTGTCTTGTCCTTGGCGCCAATCACAAGATGGCCTCCCTCCATGTTGGCGATAGCCGACACGTAGGAAATAACATCATCTTTCTCGTCCCCACAGAACGAATTCTTCAGATTCTTAAATTCCTTCCATTCGCAGCGAGCATTCTCTTGTGGGTACTCACGGAGGAGGTATTGTTGTAGTTCGAGTTCGAGCATGTTTTCTAAAATAAAGATGTCTGAAAAGATGTGTCCTCTATTTTCGAGGAAAAGATGTCATAGTCCGCCTTTCCTTGTATTGGAATAATACTGGATGTCTTTATATTTCTAATAGTTTTCAAACCAACGAATCTTGCAATTCCTTCTTTCTGCTCAGATATAATGACTCTATTAGCTTCAAACTCTTCTGATTGATATTCTTCTGAAGATGGAAAATGAACAACTCCCAATACTCTTGGCAGTTTCGAAAACGTTGCCAACGTATATTTGGAGCCACCATCAATTCTGCTCTGTACTAATATTAGACCTTGTGACAATCCTGCTTGTATCCTACTTGCCTTACTCCCAGAATATTTATCCTCTAGTTGCTGTGGAGGAAATTCGGAGATAATTAATCCACCAGCGTTAAGTACGTCATCAATAACTTTTGCATGAGCCTTGCTACAAGTTTGGGCGTAATTTAATCCTCCAGAGATTATTCCTATAGCTTTGGACGTAATTTTACCATTAAAATAAATTGAATGTTCATCTATGCCTTCTACCAGTCCATTGCAAATTGAATATTCTTGGGAGAAATGTTCCCCAAGTCGTTCTGCAATTTTATTTCCTAGAGGAGTGCTATGACGAGTACCTATAATAGCAATAACCTTGTTCAGAAGCGTTTCATTTCCTTTGATATATAACACTGCAGGAGGATCGTTTATCTCTAGCAACATTTTGGGGTATTCAGGAGATAGACATGAAATTGGCCTTATACCAAGGGATTTACAATCGGTCAAAACTCTTTCCGCAACTTTTTCGTAAACCTGATACTCTGTTATTGCTTCTTCGTTTACTTCTTTTATAAAATTGGTGCAATCGTCACAACATATCAGCCTTGACCGGTTCTTCTTGAAGAAAGCGGGGCCAATACCTTTTACCTGAGTAAGAATTAATATTTCTTTTAGTTCCATAATCTTATTAATTTTGTATGTCAATAATAAAGCCACAACCATCACCTCTGTATTCTGGTGGTGTACAAGAATAGAATCTATGACCATCACTTCTCCTTATTTTCATTATCATAGGTTTGCCACATATAGGACAGATAACATCATTATTGTTTACAGCAAGAACCATTTGGAACATTGCTATAAACAGAATATTCTTGGCTCCTTTTTCCTTTAACTTGTGTATTACATGCCATGCTGTCGCTCCAGTGGTTAATTGATCATCAAGCACAATAATGTTTTTTTCTTGAATTGAAATCGGTTGTTCTGTTTCCACACCAAACAAATCTATCACTTTTTCCTTAGGGACTGAAACAGTTAGAAATTGTTCAAGAAAGGCTTTACGTTCGTTGTATAAGTTACGGTTTCTCAAAGAACCTTGTGTATTGTCATTCCATTTTAACAATTCTATTTTAGGGATGGATGTTTGTACTAAATCAAAAATAGCCTTCATCTTATTCGTTGGAACAGTTGATGCCTTATCTGTCAAATATGTAAAGTAATCCCACCCTTGTTCTTGTACTGCAGGTTGATTAATAAACAAAGATATACCATTTGCTAACTTTTGCAATAATTCATCAGTCCTATTCGGGTTAGACATTAAATAATACTTATCTGCTCTTGCGTATTTGTCACATTCACCTTGCTCTTGTCTTGCCAAACAACGAATACAAGCATAAGAACCATCCTTATACTTGTTATCCGAGAAACGAATAGCCTTTAATGATTGTCCTCCTGCAAAAGATGATTCAATGGAATATAGATTATTTAAAGGAAAGTCTATAATTTCCTCTATTTCAGCAAAAGTCTTAACCGTAAAAGTTGGCCCCATTTTTTTACTTGCCATTTCATCTCCTATACCGTCCCGTTCATCTTTAATATCCTTTGTTATTAGGTAGGGAAGTATCCAACATGTTAATGCGCCAATTCTTCGTCCTAACTCTATGTCAAGTTTCGTGTCGCCGACCATCAAACAATTACCTTCAGCAACCATTTGCTTATACTGAGGGCGTGAATCAAGAAATTCTAGAATTTTCTTGTTGTTAGGTTTGTCAGTTAGAGATAAAGCCTCTACACCTAACATTTCTGATATAGGATTAACATAACGAGGGTGTGAGTCTGAAATTATAGCTAAAAAATCCCCTTTTGCTTTTCTTGAAGCAATGAACTCTTTTACTCCTGCAAATAAGGGTATTTGTACAACAGGAAAATCCTGCAGTCCATCTTTATAAGGTTTCCAGGAAGGGTGAACTGTATTTACCAGTGTTCCGTCCAAGTCGAGAAATATAAGCATCAATATATGTTGTAGTTTATTCACATTGTGCATTCTCCTGCGGATATTTGCGGAGAAGATATTGTTGTAATTCTTGTTCAAGCATAATGGTTATTCGACTACCAATTAGCTAGTCGGTCGAAAGGATTAGGTTTCTGCTTACTGTTTTGTGCCATCATTACCTCTGCAGCACAAAGCATAATAATAGCAATAATGTTTCTTTTGCTGATTTTAAAATATATGTTCATATAATGTTCTTTTTTATTCTACAAATAAAGACTGTTTTAAGAAGTACGCTTTGGGCGAACCTTCAATATCAAAGACTCTTACAATGTAATGTAAGGATCCTTGATTTTGAAGATTATCTATCCATTCCCATTCTTTTGTCTCAAAGATAAGAGGGAAATCCTTACTACATTTTATATTTCCCACAGTTGTCTTGACTTCAATAAATATGCTCTTACCATTATATGAAACAACGAAATCAAAATCGTGAGAGGTTGTATTCAAGCGATATTCTTTACCATTGAAACTCACAATTCTAGCATTCGCATCGTTTGGCGCATAATTTGACCATGTGACATTAACACAACCAAAGCGACTACAAAGCATTTCGTAAACGTAGCATTCTCCTTTATCTCCGATGTCTCTCTTGCGATCATCAGAAATATTTTGCTGGAAAAGTTCTAAATTAAAATCTCCTTGCTCTCTTCGTAAGATGTTTAGTATTGACTTAAAATCCGTGTCAGGAAATTCCTCAATAATCTTTTGGATGGTAACTAGTTCGCTCCTCTGTAATATTTTCTTTACAAAGTCTTTATTCTCAATCAATATCTCTATTTCATCCGAAGAATAGTTGTCATTCATTTGTGAGAAACGAGCTTTTGTTTCAGCATCGTAAATATAGTCATATGACAAATTCTTCCTTTTCATGTATGTTTTCGGAAATAGTTTTGATAAATTATCGTCATCCCTATTACGGTAACTAAAAGAAGACTTGGAGATCGATTCATTTGACTCGAAAAAGAATAGAAGCGTCTGTATTGAACGTTTGAGTAGTAACTTCCATTCTGTAGAGTTATGTTCACTACAGAAGAACACTAATCTATCAACAAGGTCGAAAAACTCTTTGTCAGTGTTATTTTGAAATTCTTTAGCGAAAACATATTGGGGATGAACAATGGTGCTTGTCATATTGTCATCACCATTCTTCTTATCACGGAAGTGTGACCATAGTTCACTATCAACTAGTTTAATTAGACTATCACTATGTTTATAGTGATCAAGTATAGTTCCATCATAGATTACCTCATTTGAAGGATGAAGATTACCATACCAATCGGGGATCAATAATAGATCTTCTTTCACCGACACTTTGCCATTCTTAATTACCTGCGCTAATCGGTTAAGCCAGGACATGCCTAAGTTTTTGCACTCACTCTCCTGCTCGTTAGTGAGTTCCTTATTAGTATTTTTTTTGAGAACTTTGCCAATTGTGAAAATGTTATTGCATTCAGAGGCTTTCTCTGCTAGCAAACCTATCATGTAGTCCTTTGCACCCTTCCATATACTAAGTTCAGAAGTCTTAATAATGTTAATTGTGGTATCTTCAATATTATTGTATTCGTCGTAAAGGTTGCGAATCTCTTTATATTGTTCGCCACATTCTGGGACTAAATGAAGCAAGAATTTTGATACCGATTCCTTTTTGTCATTATCTTCACCATCAAAGTACTCATTGTACTTACTTGCCAACGTTGTAATTTGATATTCTGTAATCTTAGCTTTTTCATTTAATACAAATCCATCATACAGAAGGACTTCTTTGATGTCAAAGCCTGTATCTTTTAGACAGTCATCCAATAACTTGTCGGGAATCAAGCCTTGCTTGTATAACAAATTGATCGGTTTAAAGTTGCCATATCTGTTGGGAATTATGCTCAAAACATCGTCAGAAGATCCATTTTCAGTTATGTCGTCAAGATGCAGATACCCCTTATCAAACATGAAACTTACTATATCTGAAAGCCACTCCGAAGTGCAATACTTAGATGCAATTTGTTCTTCCGTATCTTCTGCACTTATAACATCTAAATGCTTGCGGTTTGCCAATTCAGTAGAAACACGGCTCATTAGCCACTTGTCTGAATCTTCCCAAGTTTCGGCTTTTAGCTCCAAAGTTTCAGATTCAACTTCTTCTGCCTCGGATTTAAATACAGTTTTCAAAATTGACAGAATCTTTGAACGCTTTTCATAGAACTCTTTGGGTCTTCCATCTTCTGTAGATGGAAGAGCCATCAACAATGGTAATAACTTTGTCAGTTTAGAGTCATCGCTTGAATAATTGTCGTCACGAATCTCTTTTGATCGGTTTTTAATTGCGACAACAACATTATCCTTCGTTTCCTTTGTCAAGGTTATGTGTTGCACTCCTTCCATAAGCAGATTTTTATCCCAATCTATTTCCATTCTCTTCATGAAATCGAAGATGTTGGTTGGAATGTCACTTGCATCTTTCAAATCACAACCTTGTTCTGTTGAACAGAAATAACCAAGACGATTAGGTACAATCTTATTGTCCGCAAGTTTTGTTATTTTTGATACTGCAATCCATTCATAGAACTTATTTAACCATTGAAGCTTTCGTAACACCTCAAACTCTTTCAGTTGCTCAGCATCAAAATTGGTATCTATATCAGAATCATTTTCAATGATAAGAATCAGATTATCAAGGCAAGTGGCATCCTCAATGTACTTGGCAACTTTGTCATATTTAACAGTGGGTATTGCTAGATTCTCACTTTCTGGCTTCTTCTCGTCAAAGTCTGTTTCAAAAGTGAATCGTCCCCACTTTAATGCTACCCAGTTCTCGTTTTCATCTTCAATAGCGAGATTATTTCCATATATGGTCTTGCAAATTTCATAGAAATCATGCAGGTCACAGTCTTTTGAGCATTCTACAAATTTTACATCAGAGTTTATGCTCCTATAGCCTTCACTTGTCTTAACCAGATTCTTCTGTACAAGCATATTTCTTAATGGTAGAATGAATCTTGAGGCTAAGCAATTCTTAGTATCAACACCCCAGGCTCCATTAAGAATATTGCCCAGACCATTAATGAGATTGTATCTCTTATTATATCCGTTATCAATAAGATAATCTACTACGGATTCGTATAATGAAAGCGATCTTTCAAATATTGACCAGTTGATACCACTTTGCAGATAGAATTGCTCTTCCTCATCAGTTTCTTCATTAGTCCTGATCTCAAATCTTTTCTTTTTCAGATACAATGAGGTTCTTTCTGTTGCAGGTTCAAAATCATTACTATTGATATAGAATGGCAATGACATGCTCTCAAAGCCAATAAGTGGGAGAGAACAATAAACGGAAGGAGATGTTGAAGGAATAGGTAATATATTGTTATCGTTGTCAACTTCCACTGCAACATGAAGTCTCAGATTTCTGTCTTTTGCTTTCCAATGGCTGGAGATTTCTTTCGATGGCTCTTCAATTTCCATAGAGATGAACCTACGGGTAATAGGCTCGTTTCTATCGCTACTTTCTTCTACGAATACTGTCTCTTTTACTACATCCTTTCTTTCATCATTATTCTTTCGAATAATCTTGAAAGTGACATTGCTTTCTTCATTAATTACAGTTATAGAACGAACTGATGGACAGAACAGCATAGTTTGTGCTGCATTGGCACGAACGTTCTCAATACCCATTCTTGCAGCCTTTTCACTAGAATTTTTGTTCAGATGATATGTAAATCTAGTAGGAAGTATTTCATCGGCAGGAATAGGTCTTTTATCCATATTCTCGTCAATCTCCCTTTCAGTTCTATCTACACCAGCTTTATAAGCTTCGTCATCTGGTCCTTCTCTATGTAATGTAAAATCAACAGATACATTTCTCATAACTTCTGGGTCATCGTGGAATAATGAACCAGACACATCTACAGTTAAAGACAACGCATGTGTAGTCATGAAACCAGTACCGAAACGTCCCGTACTTTGTTTGTCACGAGTCAAACCGTCTTCGGTTGTCTGCTCATTTCGTTTCTCTGCACTAAACTTCCAGATAAGACCTGTTATAGCCTTATTCGTGAACTGATCTCCATTATGTTGAAAATACAGTTTTTTCTTTCCTTCGTTATCGGTATAGTATTTAATTTTTACATCAACATAACGATCTTCTGGATTTTTTCTTTTTACTACTGTATCTTTTGCATTTTGCAAAAGTTCCCATGGCCATCGCTTGCAGTCTATTTCACTAGGGTCTGTAAGTTGTGGCAATCTGTCATGAAGATTGTTTACATATTGTTCATACTTAACATCATCAAGACTTTTTTCTAAAGAATGTGATCTTTTCATTACATGTTGTTTTTATCTGCATTAACTTATTAGTACTAGCGCAATTAATTGCACCAGTACTAATGTTGTATTATAATTCAAACGTGAAATGCATACCTGTATCAAGGGTACCGTCCATGATTTTTATTACAAGCATGTTTTCGTCCTTGATTATGGCGAAAGGTGTCGGACTGCCATCTTCCGATATATGGATTCGTCCATTGCGAAACTCGTAATCACCACCTTTTGGGAATATGCCATGTTTTATACGCACTTGATACTCGTAATCGTCAGTTGTCTTTATCAGGACCTCCTTATTCTTGGGGAAATATGTGACAGCATAGTTGCCATAGATAATCTTTTGTATTGTTGAAGATAAAGTTGGCTGCACATCTCTATGAGAATCTTGTATCTCGATATGTTGATTCTTTGTCAGTGCCGCATCTTTATTCATGTTCTCCTGTTTTACAGTTACCTGTGACACCGTCTCCGACTTTGCTGTTTCCAGTTTCTGAGTCGCTTGCTGTTGCGGTGCACGTGTTTCGTTGCTTATGCTTGTGGCGATTTTATAAATCTGTTCCCAATAACTATTGTTTTGTCTGAGTTCAGTCGGTAGCTCTTTGTCGCCGATGTTAAGCTGCTCACGTTTCTTTTTTGCATCGGCGCGATAATTGTCATTGTCATCGTTGTGTGCCTGACGTTCCTTACATACAATCCAACGCTCGTCCATAAGCCGTTTCAAATCTTTATCGTCAGTATTCGCAACTGCCCATTCATAGAATATACAGGCGTTGACAAACGTTCCACTTTGCTCGAATGCCTTTCCAAGTTCAGGAAATACAATGAGCGCAGCTTTCTTACGTGCGAATCGCTTGTAGTTTGTTCCGCAAAAATCCTTTGTTTTCATGGTTTTCAGCGCACGTTGCATATAGCCAAGAAAATCACTTTTTCGTATGCGCCCGATGGCTTCTATCGCATCAAACAGCGGTTCTACCTCAGCGTCAACATACTCAACCTTCGGACGTTTCCATGACCGCAAGTCAGAATAGCGTAACTCGGCAACTGTATGAATAACATACTCATTAACGTTGATGCCCAATTCCTTTGCCTCTCTAACCACATTGTCCGTGCTCCCTATGCTATCTGACGAGCTAAGCATGAACGGAAGAAGCCATTTGAATTCCTTTTTACAGTCCGAACCCTGTCTGACAGCTCTGCACAATACCGTCTTTTGGCTTTCTGTTAGTGGGATATCAAGGTTCTTCCTTGCATCCTCAATCAGTTTGTTGAACCATTTTGGATCTTTTGTGCCCTCGTAGAACTCAATGGTCTTGGGATATCTCTCAACTTTTAGTTTTGCGTTACAATATTCTGGTATTCTTTCCACTTTCTTCATGCTTTCCCACACCTTAATAGCTTCCTCGTTGGCACCGATGCCATAGGCTATAGATGCCAATTTTGAGCGGCAAGCGTTTACCTCTATATCGAACTCAGCTAGTTTGTCCAACGCTTTAATAATGATGGGGATTTCCTTGGTGCCTTCAGCTCCCTCTGTCTTGAGATTCTGCATCATAAGCGTAATAATGTAACTCCAAGCTTTGTAACAAACCTGTTCTTTGGGATTTTCTCTTAAGAATATTGCCATATCGTCAAGCCCCATTTTTATATCGCGTAACGTTGGAGCCGTTGTCTTTTTGCAGAATTCTATTTTCTTGTTGTGTGATTTCCCTGTAAGTTTCTTAATCTTCTCGACCACGGATTGTTGCTGATTGACGTTTAGTTCCAGCCAATAGTTGTCAACGGCCTTGTCATACATTCCTGCTTTGGAAAACCATTCTGCAGCCTCGTCGAATCTCTCGTCGTAAGCTGCTGCCTTTGCTCTGCATCGTGCCTCATCAATTCTATTGCCAGCGCTCTTGTAGCTTGTCGCAGCCTGCAACATGAGTTTGCTATCATGCAGTTCGGTCGCTCTGTTCTCTAAGTCTTGCTTGTGCTCGTTTGAACTCAGGTACTTTAGGTTCTCATCAGAAATATCAATATCCTTAACATACTCAATCCAACCTATTTCATTTTCCGACCATTGTTCACGCTTTGCTGAGGAAAGGTTACCCAGCATAAGCGACTGCAAATGATTGATTTCCTTATCGAGAGACTCATCTTCTGACTGATTGAAAGCGAATGCCCAAAATGATGAGCGGTTGACATCATCGATGATATAAAGGTTGGAACTTGCACGTGTGACGGCCACATATGCGTTACTGACCTGATACTTTAGCTCTATATCCTCTGTCAAATTGGGACGTTCGTGTTTGTCGAACCATTTTGTCAGATTGTCAATTTTTATACCTGGATTGTTTTTTGTGCTAAATCCGAATATTGCGACGTTTGGATATTCTAAACCTTTGGCTTGTGTTGGATTAAGAATTGTAATGTTACTAGGTACTCCTTCCTCGAACGTGACGAAATCTTTTAGTTGTGAGTTTTTTATATATTGTTCCACGGACTCGCCATCGTTGGCAGGCACAATAAGAACAACTCCGTTGTCCTTCAGTTTCTTCAGCGTTTCGTCGTCTGATGGAGATATGCAGTATACAGAACTACCTTCCTGTGAAAAATGTGGTTTCTGTGGCACTGAGTATTCATCGAACCGACTTGCGCGGAGGAGCTGTATACGGTTTGCCAGCTTCACAACATTGCGAGTCGAGCGGAAATTCTCGGAGAGCACAACAGGACTTGGAATCATGCCTTTCTGAGGCTTGATACCAACAAAAGTGGATAGCCTTTCCGTGAAGTAGCTGCGCAGTGACTCCCAACTGAATCCTGTAGGATTGAGTGTTTGAAACTCGTCGCCGGCAAAAACGAACGGTAGTTTGTTGATATCGTCTTGAATCTTGATGGAGCGTTGGGCGAATGAAGAGGAGTTGAGTATGAAATCTATTTCCACACGAGTGAAGTCTTGTGACTCGTCACAGAACACGGCTGAGAAACGATCGTCAACACAATCCTCTTGAAGGCAATAAATGACAAGGTCTTGGTCATCCCATACTCCTTCATTTGCATTGAGCATTGAATACCACTTTTTCCAAACATTTTCATAGATATTCCTGAATGTTTTTAGTGTAACTGATTGGTTCTTTTCGCCGATTTTGTCATAATCTTCAGGCGTAAGGAATGCATCACTGTCCCAACCTTTGATGTAGGTCCTTATCACATGCCAACTAATACTCGGTCCATAATCCCTTGTAGCATTCTTTATCTTGCCGAATTTTTTCTCCCACATTGAATTGAACTTGGGAAACGATATATACTTACTGTCAGGAAACTTTTTATTAACTTTTCCGGGGTGCTTCTTCTCTATACATTCGCACAGAAGAGTCTTGAAGACATAAAACATCTTTGGTAGAAGTGGTTGTATGTCTTTCTTGTAGTTGACATTCTTATCCTCCAATGCTTTCTTGTATACGTTGTTTTTCTCGAACAGCGTTGTACACAGTTTTTTCGCATCGTCAATAAGGTTTGAACTATAAGATAAGTACACAGGTGCTTTCAGCTCAATCCCTTCCTTGTCGTGGCTATTTATGTAGCGAAGAATTACCTCTGCGAACAGGTATTGCAGCAAAGTCGATTTACCACTACCTGCCCTTCCTGTTAAGAATAGTGGGTATCTTATCTGTTTTTGGGATACGATGTCGACTTGTTGTGATGACAGAACCATGTTGCTCTTTGAATCCTGTTCCATCACTCGCCACTCGTCGCGATCTTCAAGAAAAGTGCATGGATAGCCGCGTTGGAAATCCGTGGGGATGGCCTTCGGAAGTTCTGTTGAATAGTCTCTGTTGGGATTGCGCTCAACTAACTTTGCTAAAATCCAGTTATCGTCCTCGCGCTTGTATGCCAATATTGCATATTCTTTGAACTCTATAGGGTACCATCCTGAAAGATTTGAGAGATTGTCATATAGACAATTGTTTATCTCGTTTGCAGCATTAGTAAAATCGGTAAATTCTCCTTCTGCGTTTGTAGAGCCGGTGAAGTTGTCATTGACACAGTTTATCCACTCTTTGGTCTCAAAAATTGTTATCTCGAATAATTCGTGATTAATATTGAGTGGAGTAGAGATGAAAAGGTTTTCGGAATTTGTCAGTTCCGGTTTGTTACTTATTGCTGTTGGCTCTTTTAGAAGTTCTTTTACCTCTTTTTCATAATATGCCCAATCAAGTGATACCTTACCTGTAATTGTGTCTCTTTCTTTCTCGGACTTGGTGCTCAATTTGAATTTATCATATTCGGAATCACCTCTAGCAAACATTCGTAGTGCGATATAAACACAGATTTGCTGCCCTTCGATAGTAAACTGTTTAGTTGTTAATACTGAGCGAAAATTTTCATGCTTAATTTTTATATAATTGCCAGGGAATTTTGTGTATTCCATTTCCCTTGGGTGTTTATATTCTTCACTAGATGTCTTGACGCGAAACATGTCTAAAGCTTTTGCTTTCCCATGCTTTTTTGCTTCCTCATCATAACGATTGGTGGAAAATACGAAATTTTTCATTTTGTTATATTTTTACTTGATGTTATACTAATTGCAAACTTTTTCACTAACCATATTGAAGTAACCATATTCTGAAATATAATTTATTAGGGTGAGCCAATTCATATGAGTATTTTATATACTCTAAGTACATCCTCGTCTCCATAAACGTAATCACAAACTTGTCTCAACAATAAAGTCAAATATAGCACTCCTTGGGGGATGCCAATGTTGCGCCCTTGTTGGAAAGTTCGAAGGTTTTGAAGCATTTTGTCGAACATAAAATACCTTGGTAACTCGAATCCATGATATTGTTCTGATTTCAAAAAGAAATCCATTGCCTCTGTATGATTAAGACTAAGTATATTTTTCGTTTTTTCGGTCATATATATTATGTTGATTTAATGTTCTACATACGGTTTCATCGCATTCTTTGGTACATACGCCGTTGCCACCAGGCATCCATCAAACAATTCTACTAACACACGCTGTTGTCCAGCAATTCTTGCTACCCGACCACGTATATTTTTAAAATCTCCCTCTGTAATCACAACTTCGTCCCCTAACTTGTATTTGATGTTCTCTGAAGTAACTGGGATGATATGAGGATTATGTATGGAGGTTAAGCGAATGAAATTATCCATAGCGGAGTCAGAAATGACAAGTGGAGGATTCTTGGTTGGCGCATTTTCACAATGTGAAGTATGATCGTAATAGTAACTCAACAAAACTCTATTTTCAAAAGGCTTGATGCTCTTGTCTTGCAAAAGAGAGTCAACTTGCTCTGCTGATGCATGAACAAAGAGAAATGAGGGGAGAAGAGGCTCCGTTATGATTCGCTTCTTACCTTGTTTTCTTACCTCTTTATATCGTAAAGGAACATGACATTCGAGTCCTTTAGCTTCTACCAATGCTTTTGCCTTAATAATACGCCCATAAGAAACTCTTAATACAAACCATTGCTTGTTTCCAGAAGGCACATTCTCTACCGACACCCCACCTTTATTCTCTTGGATGGAGGGCGTACAAGAGGTAAGTCTTGCACTTGGACACGAAGGACCTGTGTCAGTAGGTTGCCCATTATACAATGAAGCGTCAGCCGTTGGAGGCTGTTTGGCGTTATCTTCCAATGTTATTGATCAGAGGTTAGATTAAACCAATAGACTTTTTCTTGATAGAATTGTCAAATATTGACTACAAAAATAAAAAAAGTTGTTGAGATTAAAGAACTATATCTTGGAAATCTTTGCATTTGGGCTGTTTTTTAACATTTGACGAATGCTTTGTCGAGTTATACATGAAAGGCTGTTATCATGGATAAGTTTATGTTTGTACAAGCTATGCTTAATTTTTTCAGATAGTTATCCATTTTTACTGAAAACGAATTATGGGGAGCTATGAGCATCTATATTTGATTTGTTTTTGCTTGTTTTAATCTCATAATTTAGCATCCATATTTGTACCAGCAAAAGCTAAAACGCTGATTATCAGTATAGTTTATTTTCGAGGAGGTTAAGTAATCTCTCTCATCATAGAGATATTGATTAGCATAAAGATCAAAGGCGTGTAAGGCTCTGAAAATGAGTTTTACACGCCTTTTTTCGTGCCTTTATGTTTTTTTATATATCTGCTTATCGCTTTATCGCAGAAAAATATGTATATTTGCAGGTTATGAAGGGGCGGAAGTTCCAGCAAGAGAAGAAAAAGACAAGTTCTAGTAAAAGAAGGAAAGGAAACGGGATATGGCAAAGAAAAGACCGCAGGTAGCACTGGTTTATGATTTTGACGGGACATTATCTCCCGGCAACATGCAGGAGTTCGGATTCATCCAGGCAACCGGAAAGACAAAAGAAGAATTCTGGGATAAAAACCGGAAGCTTGCCGTGGGCAAGGATGCCAACGGCATTCTTACCTATATGTACATGATGCTGGATGAAGCAAAGAAGAACCATATCTCGCTCACCCGCGAATCCTTCCAGAGCTTCGGCAGGAATGTGGAACTCTTCCGTGGCGTAAGGCAATGGTTCTCGTTCATCAACGAATATGGTGCAAGCATCGGCCTCGATATCAAGCACTATATCAACTCCTCGGGATTGAAGGAGATGATAGAGGGCACACCCATCGCTCAGGAATTCGAGAACATCTACGCCTGCTCGTTTCTCTATAATGAGGATGGCATCGCCTACTGGCCAGCCGTAGCCGTGGATTATACCACGAAGACGCAGTTTCTCTTCAAGATCAACAAGGGCATCAGGCAGGTAAGCGACAACCGGAGGGTGAACCAGTTTATCCCCGACAGCAAGCGTCCCATCCCCTTTCCGAGAATGATTTACTTCGGAGATGGAGAAACCGACGTGCCCTGCATGAAGATGGTGAAAGAGCATGGCGGTCATGCCATCGCCGTATATAACACGCCCGAGAAGGAGGCGATGGCGTGCCAACTGGTAAGGGAAGGCCGTGCCAACTTTATGTGTACGGCTAATTACAGCAGGGGCGGCGTGATGAACATCATCGTGAAGCGAATACTGGATAAGATCAAGGCGGATTTCGAATTCGACAGATTGATAGAAGTGAACCAGAAGAAGGCGTGGAAGTAGAGACGGAAATATAGGTGAAACACTGAAACGCAGGAAAGAAAAAGAAAGAAATATAATATTAATAAATAATTAATGGGAAGAAATAAATACTCAGCAGGAGAAATCAAAGAAATCGGCAAGTTGCTGCGACTCAAGAACGCAGGCAACCGTTTACAACAGAAAATGATACGCCACGACCTTCGCGTGGATTATGAATTCAATATCTCTGACTTCAATGAGCCTGGCAAGGCTTTCGGCGAGGAGGAACTGCAGGATGCCATCAAGCGTGGAGCTATCCAGATTCTCGACGATGCCACCATCGAGGCTATGAAGGCAAAACGTGCAAGAGACAAGGCTCGCGACGAGGCTGAGAGACAGAAGGAAGCTGTAGCCAGCGGTGAACAGACCGACTGGCAGGAGGCTATGAAGCAGTGGAATGAGTATTATGAAAAGTAAAAAGGTAAAAAATATACTGATTATAGAATATTATGGCTAAAGTATTGATCAAGACTTCAGAGGGCGACATCAAAGTGCACCTCTACGACGAGACACCTCAGCATCGTGACAACTTCATCAAGTTGGCAAAGGAGGGATATTTCGATGGTACCCTCTTCCACCGTGTCATCAAGGATTTCATGATTCAGGGTGGCGACCCAGACAGCAAGGGAGCTCCTAAGGGAAAAATGCTGGGCACAGGCGGTCCTGACTACACCATCCCTGCCGAGTTCGTTTATCCACAACTTTTCCACAAGCGTGGTGCCTTGAGCGCTGCCCGTCTTGGCGACGAGGTGAACCCTCAACGTGAAAGCAGCGGCAGCCAGTTTTATATTGTATGGGGTAAGACCTACAAGCAGAATGAACTGAAGCAGATGGAGAAGCAGATGGGCATGCAGATGGAGCAGAACATCTTCAACCAGCTTGCCAAAGAACATCATGAAGAAATCATGAACTTCCGCCGCAACCGCGACCGTGAGGGCTTGATGAAGCTTCAGGATGAACTGGTGGAAGAAACCAAGAAACGCTGCAAGGAGCAGGGTTATCCTAAGTTTACCGAAGAGCAGCAGAAGGCTTATACCGAGGTAGGTGGCACACCGTTCCTTGACAACCAGTATACCGTTTTTGGAGAGGTTGAAGAAGGACTTGATGTGGTAGAGAAAATTCAAAACTGCGAAACGATGCGCGGTGATAGACCTAAGGAGGACATCAGCATGGAGATCTCCGTTATAGAAGAATAAAAGACATTTCTCGCAGTTTTCAACGAAATCTGCGAGATTTTTTTTATTAAGTATCAACAACTATTCATTCGTATTAAATAAAAACAAACAAATCAAAATGAAAAAGATACATGGAAAAATGATGAAGGGCATCACGACTAAGAGCCTGATGATGCTCCTGACTTTGGCAGGTTCTAGCTACTGCCATGCTCAGCAAGCCACCATCGTGGTAAGCAATGTTACTTCCGAATCACGCACAGAGCTTATCTCTCTGAACATGAGTGAGATTAAGGAGAAGCTGGGGAATACAACCCCTAAGAAGGGCGAGGCTTATATCGTGAAGAACAAGCGAGGACAACAGATTGGCTCGCAGATTACTCACGATGGCTTTCTGCTCATTGATGCAAGCGTACTCTCGGCTTGAAGCGCGGCTTGAAGAACCAGCAACAGTACAGCTATTACTTTGGGGCTGCATGGAGCAAATATGATGTGAAGAGCTATGCAGAATGGCAGATACGCATCAAGGATTTTCTGGATGCCCAAAAATCTCCTCTCCGTGTAGAAGTGAAGTAAAAAAGGATATAGAGTTTATTTACAAAAATACATAAACAGAAAATAGGTGTGCCATTATTTATGAGGCACACCTATTTTTATTATATACACATAACAATTATTATTGCAGGATTTTACTTCGTCATTTCGAAACCTATGCGCATACCATCATAATTGTTGGCAATATTGCCGACGGCGCTTAATGTAGAGCTAGACTTGAAGGCACTGAGAGCCTTGATAAGATTGAGCAGCTTCTTCTGGTCGAAGAGAAGGCTAATGCCATTAGTAGTCTTGGTGGCATAACCCGAAGCACTCAATAGCAGCCCCTTCATCTGAATAGCGTGAGTCTTCTCATCAAAGGTATAATTACCATTCCATGCCTTTCCGTCAATCTTGGCAGAGAAAGTGCCATCGGTATTAAAGGTGAAGTAGGTATTGGAACTGCTGAATCCGAACTTCTTGTAATAATCCTCCAACTTCTCCTCTACCTTGTTGGCAGCAATCTCGCCACCTGCCTTAGCCAACAGATTCTCAGAAGTGAAGGCACAACCTGGCTTACTGTACTTCCAGGTATAACAGAGATCTTCCTTCTTGAATGTACCCGAACCAATCACATTGTTCAGAATTCCGTTGATGATGCTTCCTGTGCTGCTAGAGCTGCCAGAATTACTAGAGCTGTTTCCGCCTAGAATAGCACCCAGGATGCCTGCTACGGTTGCTGCAGAATTAGCGGTAGCTTCAGTATTACTGGCGGTGGATGCGGTTACAGAAGAAGAAGCTGTTGTCGCAGCCGATGTTGAAGTCGTAGCAGCTGCTGTAGAAGTTGACGCAGGTTTCTTTGAAGAAGACTTTGAAGAAGACTTTGAAGAAGACTTTGAAGAAGACTTTGATGTTGACTTAGAAGACTTCTTAGTGCTCTTTTTCGTAGTTTTCTTCACAGGCATCAACTCAGAGTTGGAAGCATTCAGCACTGCTTCGTTCATAGCGCTAACATTGCTGCCAGCAGTGCATGCAAGCACGAGGGCAGCGAAAAGAAATACCTTTTTCATTTTTACTTTCTATTAATTTGTTTTAATCTCATCTCTTATATCATTCGCTTTTCTGATAATAATCATTCATTTTATCAATGAACATTATTCACTTTTCAGATTATCGTCTGCAAAGGTCGATATTTTTTGGAATATTTTTCAGGGGATTTCCCTATTTTCGTATCCCATTCCCCTATTAATAGATGAAAATATAAACCAATGGTTTAAAAAGATGCATAAATACTGCATAATAATAACGATTTCGTGCCATCGATTGCACATTTTTTTGACATAAATCAAAAAAAGTCGAAAATTAGATATATTTTATCAAAAAGTGTACCCAAAAATGAACAGAATATCCTATCTTTGCAACGTTTAAAAAATCACAATAGGTTATGAATGATTTAATTAAGGTAAATTCAGAAAATCAGAATCAGGCAATCGACAGATGCATGCAGATTCTTAATGAACGCCGTGAGGCGCTTGCCTCAAAGGCGAAAAGAAGAGATTAAGTCTTTTAGACTTTAGTGAACAAGAGACAAGATTCTTCTTGGAAGAGAGATTATTTTCAGAATGACATTCGGTTGGAGAGATTCTGCTGAATCATTTTCTCCGAAACAAAAAGAGAAAAAGAAATTCAGAGAAACAGGACCCCGAAGACTGAAAATGAGAGAGATTTTTCAGCACGACTCTTAAATTTTAAGAGGAACTGAAATTTTTGGGAAAAGAAAAAGTTAAAATCCCGTTGTCGACCATCTTGCATGGTACGTACAACGGGATTTTTTCATTTTCTATCCTATATCTAAATTCTGATAGATAGCCGGAATTACTTGTTCTTCTCGCCCTTCATGATAACCTCTACATGATTGCCGCTCTTCAAGATAACATTCTTGAGGAAGTCGGAAATCTGAGCGCCATCAATTGACTTCACGAGATTCTTGTAGTTGCTGTAATCATCAACCTTGTGAAGGTCGAACATACCCAAGGTCTGAATCCAGTAACCGTTGGTCTTCTCGTCAACACCTGCCTTCTTCAGCAGAATCTCCTTCACCTTCTGCAAATCGTCTGCATCTACCTGAGCTATCACCTCGTCCATACCCTTGAAGAAGTATGGGATTGCTACATCAGCCTTCTCTGGATTCAACTGAGCCATACCGTTGATGGTTACCATTACCTTGTTATCTGCATCGAAGAATACACCATAGTTGGCACCTGCTGAATAAGCAGCGCTCAACTCCTCGCGGATGCTGTGCAAATACTTCATCTCCAGGAGACGTGCTGCCATATCTGCCAATACACTGCTCTTCTGGGTATAAGGCATCTTGGCAAACCACATCTCGCGAGCCTGGCTCTGAGGGTTCTCCATCGCCTTAGCGAATACATTGCTTACCTTGCCGTGGGCATAAGGCATTGGCTGGTTCTTGATCTTGATCTTCATGCCCTGGTTAGGGAGAGATGCAATATACTGCTCGATGAATGGGAGGAGCACCTTCTCATCATAGTTGCCGACAAAGTAGAAAGTGAAATCCTTGGCATTGCTGTAGAGCTGATGCCACATTTCGAGACAAGCATCATAATCGATACTCTGAATATCTGATGCCTCTGGGATGCGAGCCAACTTGCTGCCCAGGTAAATGGTGCTCTGTACTGAGTCCTGATATACCAGACTAGGGTTGTTGCTCTTGGTAGCAAGAACAGTAGCATAGGTATTCTTCATATTGTCGAATGCCTTCTGGTCCTTGGTAACATTGGTCATAGAGAGGTAAACCAGCTGCATCATTGTCTCGAGATCCTTAGGAGTGGTGGTACCACTCATACCATGACGGAAGGTAGAGAATGAGAAATTCACACCACACTGCTTGCCGGCAAGTGCCTTCTCCAAATCATTGCTTGAGAAATCGCCCAAACCGCTCAACGACCAGATTGTGCTGGCGTTCTGCGCATTGATAGGGTCATTCTGATAAGCTGCATAGCCGATATTGGCAGAAGCTGCAAACTGAATCTCATCATCCTTGAAGTCGGTCTTCTTGATGATCACCTTGGCACCGTTGGAGAGGGTAAGCTTCTTGAATCCCAACTGCTTGTTCTCCTCGATCTTCTTGATTTTGCCTGCCTTAGGAGCCTGAGCCATCAGAGGTTCCTGCTTCACATTGTCCACATAAGCCTCAAGCTTCTCGCTGCGCACCTGCTTCACGATGTCGGCAAGTTCCTGCTCGGTAGGATAAACAGCACCCTCAGCCTCGTGCATGAATACCATGCTTACCAGATTGGTATCGGTGGTACAGATGAGCTGCTTCATGGCATTGTTTACCATCTCGAGAGGCAAGCGTGGCACTACCATCTTATAAATCTGAGTCTCCTCCTCTACCGAAGGAATTGGCTCGTTAGAGATGAAGTGGTCTACATACTGGGTAGTAAACTGCTCGTTCTTCATCTTGGTACGGTTCTCGTAAGTCTTATCTACAAAACTCATGAATTCGTCCTTTGCACGCTGATATTCAGAAGCTGTGAAGCCGAAATCGTGCACGCGCTTAGCCTCGCGCATCAAAGCAGCATAAGCCTCCTTCACCTTGCCAGGCTTAGCCACGCCCATCAGGCTAAAAGCATCCTTAGTACTAGATACCAGATAGTTGCCAATATTGCTGGCACCCTGAAGGAATGGACAGTCAGCCTCACGAGCCATCTCTGAAAGACGCGCATTAAGCATAGAGGTAGCCACATTCTTCAGATAACCCTCAAGCAGATATGGCAGAGAGCCTTTCAATGAATCAGGAGTCGTCTCGTTCTTCATCATGATGTTGATAACGTCATACTGCTGCTCCTTGTTCTTATCCACCACGTAGATAGCTGTATCATTATCAGCTACAGGAACAGGAATCACCTTGGCAGCATCCTTAGGCACCTTGATGCCAGAGAAAAGCTCCTTGATCTTGCCCTCGACATGGTTGACATCTACATCACCTACGATGATAATTGCCTGATTGTCCGGACGATACCACTTGCGATAGTAAGCACGGAGAGTTTCAGGCTTGCATCCGTCAACAACGCTCATCAGTCCGATAGGCAGGCGATAACCATACTTTTCGCCCTGATAGAGTTTAGGGAGAGCACGTTCCAGCATGAGCTGCTGACCCACCATACGCATGCGGTACTCATTGTGAACCACATCGCGCTCATCCTCAATAGCCTTGTTGGTAAGCGAGATGCCATTGCTCCAATCCTTCAGGATGAGCATACATGAATCTACGGCAGAAACACGGGTGGTAGGCACATCGGTGAAGTAATAAACGGTCTTGTCAACACTGGTATAAGCGTTCAGATTACGACCATACTCCACACCGATGCTCTGCAGATAATTCTGCAGGGTATTGTCCTTGAAGTGTTCAGTACCATTAAAGGCGAGGTGCTCCAGGAGGTGAGCCAAACCGCGCTGATCATCGTTCTCATTAATAGAACCAACTTTCTGTGCGATGTAGAAGCTGGCTACATGCTCAGGATAACTGTTGTGGCGAATGTAATAAGTCAATCCGTTGTCCAGACGACCAATCTTCACATCCTTATCCACTGGGATAGGTGGCATCTGCTGTGCCTGCGCTGTTCCCACAGAGAGCAACAGCACTGCTGCTACGAAAATCTTTCTTAATCTCATTCTTCTCTGTTTATTAATATATAATTATTAGTTATTGCGTGTGCAAAATTACATAAAAATAAAAAGATTTGCAAGCATTTGGAAGAATATCTTTCCAAAAGCTTGCAATCTTAACATAAAACTAACATTGAAAGCTCTTCATCCATGATCCTCGGAAGAGGCGGATAAGGAAGAGGATGCCACGGAAGGTAAGCTCCGTAGCCATTGCCATCCAAACACCCTCCAGTCCATAGCTTTTCGAAAGCCCGTAGGCAAGGGTAAGCCTTACCAGCCACATCGTGCTCAGATTGATGGCGGCAGGCTTCATCGTATCACCCGCGCCCACACAAACACTATAGGTTACGATGCTCGCAGCAAAGAACGGCTCGGCAAACGCCTCTATACGGAGACAGGTAGTGCCCAGCTCCCGGATGCTCTCCACCGGTGACAACACCCCAATCATCTCAGGCGCAAAGACATACATCACCATGCCCATCAATGCCATTACACCCATGCCTAATCCTACCGTCATATAGGCAAAATTCTTGCAGAGATCCACACGCCCGGCACCATGCGTCTGCCCCACAAGCGTAGATGCAGCATCACCAATACCGTAACCCGGCATATAGCAAAGGCTCTCGGCAGTGATGGCAAACGAATGGGAAGCAATAGCAATATTGCCCAATGGAGCCACAATCATGGTGCTCACTATCTGCGCACCGCTCATCAGGATATTTTGTATAGCTATCGGGATGCTTATTTTGCAGGCATGCCTTACATATTCCCTTACCCATCTGAACGGCTCCTTGTCCTGACGGAGATTGAGCAATCGGTTTCTGAATGCCGAAAGATAGAGATTGGGCAGCGAAATGCAGATATACGCCATTGCCGTACCCATCGCAGCGCCCACTACCCCCATCTTCATCATATAGATGAAGAGATAATTGAACGCCACATCACACAAGCATATCAATACCGCCATGATACTAGGCGTATGCATATTGCCTGCCGACTTGAGCATCATTTCAGAAATATGATACAGAAATACAAACGGCAATACCAGGCTGTAAATCAGAAAATAACGCGAGGAATTCGGAGCGATATCCTCACCTCCCCCCAGCCAATAAGGCAAATGGGAATGAATGCCTACACCGATGAGCGTAACGAAAAGGCTGAATGCCACTCCACATATCAGGGCATGACGAAACACCTGGCGAGCCTTCACCAGGTCGTTGGCACCAATAAAATGAGCTACCTGAACTGAAAAGCCAGTAGCAGCAGCACTCAACAAGCTACCTACCAACCAGGTGGTTGACTCGATGATTCCGATACTTGCCGAAGCCTCAGCCCCCAGATGTCCCACCATTGAAGCATCAATAAAGAACATCAACACGGTAGAAATCTGTGCCAACATAGAGGGTACACTCAATCCTGCAATGAGATTCAGCTTCTCACCACTCGTCATCGACCGTCCTAAGCGGATAGACTCCATCAGATAATCTGTCTTATTCTTGAATAGCATTTTTTCTCTTCTATTTATGATTCAACGCAAATTTATTTATGATTCAACGCAAATTTATTTATGATTCAACGCAAAAAAAGGCGACTCCAAAAAGGAATCGCCATTTTTATCTAAACTTTTAAACTATTTTCGTACCTTTGTTTTTCCCAAAACTGAATCTCCTACCGAAATAGGACAGTACTAAATTACCTAGAATAAACAACCTATTTTACCTAACAAACTAAATACCTGTCGTCCTTGAATAAACAATCTTTCTTTACCTTAACTAACACCTAAATTAAAAAACTAACAACCTTAAACCTAAAAACTAAACCTATAAAATCTATTACCTAACTAAAAACCTAAAACTTATTTTTTCGATTGCAAAGGTACAACTATTTTTTGAAACCACAATGAAATTACCCCTAAAAAATGCATCGAACTAACATTTTTTGACGTATATCAATGTTTTGTGTGCGAGCACAAACACTTGTTAACACATCATCAAGGTCTGTTAACACAAAGACAACATTGGATGCTTCAAAAAGAAAACGTTCCTAAGAATGCCGTATGCACAGCAATCCTAGGAACGCCTATCTATTTCCCTATATATAATTTAAGGAGGAAAATCCCTATATATAAATAAGGTATAAAACTTAAAGTTCTTACTCTGTGATCCAAGTTCCCTTATTCCTACCTCCTTCAACGGCTCTAGAACCCGGTATTACCTGCCCCGGACGATAGTAGCTGTCAAGCACAATCTCGAAGCGAAGCATGGAATAGGCAGGGATTGTGCCATTCTGGGTAGTACCATAAGCCAGCTGGTATGGGATATACACCTGCCAATGGTCGCCGATGTGCATATCGAGCATGGCTGTGGTAAAACCATCTATCCAGCCACTTGCCAAATTGGTAGTTACCTGAGCTGTAGCCTTGTCGTAGGTACCCTCGAAGGTCTTATCGAATACATAACCTGCAGGATAAGTATCAGTGCCCAGCAATCTACCAAGATAGCTCACCTTCACAGAATCGGTGTACATAGGGCATCCGCTGCCCTTGCCCTTATCCAAGACATGAACTACGATGTAATCAGCATCCTTGTAAGTCAAAGGCACAGCATTACCATTAGTATCCTTGTTAGGTGTCTGGTTTTGCAGCGACCATTTGAGTATTACCTTCCATTCATCGCTACCGTTGGCTATCTGCTGACGGGCATAAGCCAAGGTGTCGGCAAAAGCCTTCTCATTACGCGCCTGCCAGTTGGCATACTCATCTACGGTGTTATCATCCTCGCTGCATGATGACAGGGCGAACACTGCCATCATGAGCAAGAAGAGATATTTAGAAATTCTTAATTTCATTACCAAGTTTCTTTAATACACTGGTGATACTTACGCGATCCTCGATGATGCCACGAAGGTCAGAGATAGCTACGCGCTCCTGCTCCATGGTATCACGATAACGCAAAGTTACCTTGTGATCCTTAGGTGTCTCGTGGTCAACGGTGATACAGAATGGAGTACCGATGGCATCCTGACGGCGATAACGCTTACCGATGGAATCCTTAGGATCGCCATAGTGGGTATTGAAGTGGAACTTCAACTCATCCACAATCTCGTGAGCCAACTCTGGCAGACCATCCTTCTTATCCAATGGGAATACAGCGCACTTAACTGGAGCCAATGCCTCTGGCAAACGCAATACCACACGTGTCTCACCATTCTCAAGCTTCTCCTCGCAGTAAGAGTGGCACATTACGCTGAGGAACATACGGTCTACACCGATAGATGTCTCTACATCGTAAGGTACATAGCTCTCGTTCTTCTCTGGATCGAAGTACTTGATAGAACGGCCGCTGTACTTCTCGTGCTGAGAAAGGTCGAAATTGGTACGGCTGTGGATACCCTCTACCTCCTTGAAGCCGAATGGCATCTTAAACTCGATGTCGGTAGCAGCATTGGCATAGTGAGCCAGCTTCTCGTGATCGTGGTAACGGTAATTCTCATTACCCATACCGAGAGCCTCGTGCCAAGCCAGACGAACCTTCTTCCAATACTCAAACCACTTCATCTCAGTACCAGGCTGGCAGAAGAACTGCATCTCCATCTGCTCGAACTCACGCATACGGAATACGAACTGACGGGCTACAACCTCGTTACGGAAAGCCTTACCAATCTGGCAGATACCGAATGGCAACTTCATACGGCCGGTCTTCTGAACGCTCAGATAATCTACGAAGATACCCTGAGCAGTCTCAGGACGGAGATATACCTTGCTTGTAGCATCGCTGGCAGCACCCATCTGGGTAGAGAACATCAGGTTGAACTGACGGACATCAGTCCAGTTCTTGGTACCGCTGATAGGGCAAACGATACCCTCGTCCTCAATAATCTGCTTCAGCATCTCCAGGTTAGGACCCTGCATTGCCTCAGTATAGCGGGCATGGAGGTCATCAAACTTCTTCTGGTTCTCCAGAACACGAGGATTGGTTGCACGGAACTGAGCCTCATCGAAGCTGTCGCCGAAGCGCTTCTTAGCCTTGGCAATCTCCTTGGCAATCTTCTCCTCATACTTAGCCATGTGATCCTCGATGAGCACATCGGCACGATAACGCTTCTTTGAATCGCGGTTATCAATCAATGGGTCATTGAAAGCATCTACGTGTCCAGATGCCTTCCATACTGTAGGGTGCATGAAGATAGCTGCATCGAGACCAACAATGTTCTCGTGCAACAACACCATACTCTGCCACCAGTACTGCTTGATATTGTTTTTGAGCTCAACACCATTCTGACCATAGTCATAAACGGCAGCCAAGCCATCATAAATTTCACTACTTGGGAACACGAAGCCATATTCCTTGCAATGGCTTACAATTTTCTTAAAAACATCTTCCTGTGCCATGATTAAATCTTATTTTTTTCAAATTTTCGGCAAAGATACTCTTTTTTCTCGAAAAATTGTTGTATTTTTGCCATAAATTAATAAAATAAGTATTAAAAGCTATATATGAGCGACGAAATTAAAGATAAAAACGAGATAAATGAGGAAAATACGCCTCAGGAACACTCCGACTACAAGCCGGTGAATCGTTTTGATGCTGCTGCCGTACATCACCTCAGCGGAATGTATCAGAACTGGTTCCTCGACTATGCTTCGTATGTAATTCTGGAGCGTGCCGTACCTCATATCGAAGACGGATTAAAACCCGTACAGCGACGTATCCTCCACTCCATGAAACGCATGGATGACGGAAGATACAACAAGGTGGCAAACATCGTAGGACATACGATGCAATTCCACCCTCACGGAGATGCATCCATCGGAGATGCTCTCGTACAGATGGGACAGAAAGACCTGCTCATCGACACACAGGGTAACTGGGGTAACATACTCACCGGAGACCGTGCTGCCGCTCCCCGATACATCGAGGCACGACTCTCTAAATTCGCCCTCGACGTGGTATTCAACCCTAAAACCACAGATTGGCAACTCTCCTACGACGGCAGAAACAAGGAACCTATCACCCTACCAGCCAAATTCCCGCTACTCCTGGCACAAGGTGCCGAGGGCATCGCCGTGGGTTTGAGCAGCAAGGTATTGCCACATAACTTCAACGACCTCTGCGATGCTGCAATCCACTACCTTAAGGGTGAACCATTCAATATCTACCCCGATTTCCCTACAGGAGGTGCCATAGACGTAAGCAAATACAACGACGGTCAGAGAGGTGGCATATTGAAGGTAAGAGCCAAGATTGACAAACTCGACAACAAAACACTCGTCATCAGCGAAATACCATACAGCAAAACCACAGTAAGCCTCATCGAAAGCATTACCAAGGCGGTAGAAAAGGGAAAAATCAAGGCTCGCAAGATAGAAGACGTCACATCGGCAAATGTTGAAATCCTCGTACATCTTACTCCTGGCACTTCTTCTGACAAAACGATGGATGCACTCTATGCCTTCAGCGATTGCGAAATCAACATCTCGCCCAACTGCTGCGTCATCGAGGACAACAAGCCTAAGTTCCTCACCGTGAGCGATGTGCTCAGACATAGCGTTGACCGCACCATGGGATTGCTCCGTCGCGAATTGATGATCCGAAAAGGCGAGCTGGAAGAACAGCTCTTCTTCTCTTCGCTTGAACGCATCTTCATCGAGGAACGCATCTACAAGGAGCGCAAATTCGAGCAGAGCAAGAGTCAGGATGAGGTAGTGGCATTCATCGATTCCAAACTGGAGCCTTTCAAGGACCAGATCTTCACTGCAGAGGTTGATGGCAAGGGAAATGTGGAATACTCCTTCCACCGTGACATCACAAGGGAAGACATCCTCAAACTCCTGGAAATCAAAATGCAGCGCATTCTGAAATACAATAAGGATAAGGCTGATGAACTTCTGATGAAGATCAAGGCCGAATTGGCGGAAATAGAAAACGACCTCGCTCACATGACCGATGTTACCATCAACTGGTTTGAGTATCTCAAGGGCAAGTACGGAAAGATGCATCCAAGAAAAACCGAAATCAGGAACTTCGATACCATCGAGGTAACCAAGGTGGTGGAAGCCAACCAGAAACTCTACATCAACCGACAGGAAGGTTTCGTGGGTACAGGATTGAAGAAGGATGAATTCGTATGCAACTGCTCTGACCTCGACGACATCATCATCTTCTACAAGGATGGAAAATTCAAGGTAACCAAGGTTGCCGACAAGATATTCGTGGGTAAGAACATCCTCCACGTGCAGGTGTTCAAGAAGAACGACAAGCGAACCATCTACAACTGCGTATATCGCGACGGCAAACAGGGCGATTACTTCATCAAGCGATTCAACGTAACCGCCATGACACGCGACAAGCTCTACGATATCACCCAGGGCACACCGGGAAGCCGCATCATCTACTTCACCGCCAACCCTAATGGTGAGGCAGAAATCATCAAGGTGACGATGGAACCGGATCTGAGCAAGAAACGCCAGAGCATCTTCCTGGAGAAAGATTTCTCTGAAATCCTTATCAAGGGACGTGCTGCCAAGGGCAACCTGCTCACCAAGCGCACCATCCGCCGCATCGGATTGAAGAGCCACGGACACAGCACCCTGGGAGGAAGAAAGGTATGGTTCGACCCTGATGTAAACCGCATCAATTATGATGAGAACGGCAGATTCCTGGGAGAATTCAACGATGATGACTCAATCCTGGTAGCACTAGACAATGGCGAATTCTACATCACCAACTTCGATGTGAACAACCATTACGAAGACAACATTCTGAGATTGGAGAAATGGGACGAGCACAAGATATGGACAGCCATCCTTTATGATGCTGACAACCAAGGTTATCCATACATCAAGCGCTTCACGATGGATGCCACCAAGCGCCATCAGAATTTCATGGGTGAGAACCCTAACTGCAAGCTCATTCTGCTCACCGACACCCCATTCCCTCGCATCAAGGTCACCTATGGCGGTGTGGATGCCATTCGCCCTGCCGAGGAAATCGATGCCGAGCAATTCATCGCACAGAAGAGTTTCAAGGCAAAGGGTAAGCGCCTGACGACATTCAAGTTGGAAAGCGTCGAAGAACTGGAACCGACAAGATTCCCGGACCCATCAGCCAATGATGATTCCGATGATGACTCATCAAATGATGACCCTAATACTTCTTCATCAGAAACCTCAAAAGAGAATCTTGACCCTGATGCCGGCAAAAGCGAACAGCAGGTAATCGATGAGTTAACCGGTCAAACCAACCTCTTTTCAGAAAAGGACTTCGAAGAAAATCAAAAAGACAAAGACTGGTTATCAAGACAATAAAAGAATTCGAAAAGTTTTCGATATATAAATTTTAGAAGGGAGCTTAAAGCATCAATTGCCTTAAGCTCCCCCTTTTTATCTATAGATGATTATATGCGTAGCATTGCTGTATATTTTTACTTCTTATACCCCTTCAGCTTCTCTAGGCAGTAAGCCTTGAAATCAGCCCAGTGATAATAAGGCGCCACATCGCTCTTGATAGGAAGCGTAGCCTCATCCTCGCAAAGCAAGACCTTCACCAGTACATCATTCGCCTTGTTGCGATAGAACACAAACTGAAGGTTAGTAGCCATCGGAGTAATCTTATAATCAAACCACTGGCTAGCCACCTTCTCCGGGTCCTTGATTTCCTCGCCATATCCATTCAGGTTCAGAAGGCAAGTGAGCGGAGTAACCATCGTATCATGACCATATCGCAAGGTAGCACCTGGATGCTGGAGAGCAATACAGCTATCAGCCTTCTGGATAATATCCATCAAGAGATTGCGCTGCGAGAACGGCTGCACATTTCCCGTATAAGGCGAATTGCCGTAAGCCATCTGCCACCAGATGTTGGCATTCAGCCAGTTCTGATACAGTTCCTCCTCCGTAAAGAGGTCATAGAGCGAAACCTTGCCCCTCAGTTCCGTGCCTTGGATTGAGCTTGCCATCTCATAGAGTTTTCTGTTCAGGTCACTCTGGTTGATATTCTGCTTCACCCAGGCAGGGTCGTTGAACAGTTCCTGCATCACACGGCTATAGCTAACGTGCTTCTGTGCAAATTCCTGCTGTGCCACCTTGATACCCACGCTATGCTTCAAGCTATCCAGGTATCTGTCGCCCTGGTTCATATAATACATATCATGCTCGCTGGCATCATGGAAGATATGAAGTTTCGGATTGATACGCAACATCTGCTGCAAACCGTTCTCCATAGAGAGGATACATCGGATTACCAAAGTACTTCGGGCCTCAATATTCGTATTACCGGCAAAAATCTCAGGGAATCGCTCCATCATTCTTCTGGTAATACCCTGATGCTGGAGAGCTCCGAGCGGAGTCAGTTCGCCATCGCGCCCCTTCGCCTCCTCACGAATCATCTTCACCTTAGCCAGGGTTTCCTCGCCCTTGGCAGTCAGTTTCCCCTCCTGCTTTGCCTTCAACAGAGAGAAATAAGGTACATCATACGCCTTATTGCCAATCATAAAACGGGAGCCATGACGACCATAATGGCTCAGATAGAAAGGCTTATACCCCTTGGGCGCAGGAGTCAACTGCTTCTGAGGTCCGCGATAAGCCACATAATTACTACCTGAGAGCGTAATGTCTCTCTTAAAATCCTCCTGAGGAGTCTGTGCAGTCATAGGCATCGCAAGAGCAAGAGATGCCCACAATAATAGATTCTTTGTGTTCATTGTTATTACATTTTTATTTTATCAGTTATTTTAAGATTCATCTGTTATTTCCCCCTTACCAGTTCATCAAGTTCTTCAGGAATGGCAACAATTCCTTTGCCATTTTCTGATGCTGCAACTTGCTAGGATGCCAGCTGGCACCATATCCTAAGTCACCTCTCTGGAAAGAAAAGTCGAAGCGATAAATCTCCTTATCACCCTGCTTCTTCACCTTCTTTATCTTACCCTTTTTATCCACTACCGTTTTATTTGCCAAGGTGAAGCCACTCTTGTGGGCATCTGCGCAGATTCTGTCAAGTGCAGCTCTCTGCTCACTACTCTCCTTCTCTCCGAGCATTGGACCTGTCAGGAGCACAATCTTGGCATCAGGATATTTACTTCTCACGGTAGTAAGGAACATGCGGTAATTCTTCTCATAAAGCTGAATATCATAATTATCCGTAGAAAGATCATTGGTACCTAGGTTGATGCAAACCAGTTGCGGTTGATACTTGGCAAAATCCCATTTCTCATCGTGCTTATTAAATAAGGTATATTCATACTGCCAAGGCATATTCTCCGCGGAACCCGTCTTAGGACCATCATAGTTGCGATATACACCGATACCACTGCGGGAAATCGAAGTATGCTGCGCCTTCAAGCTATCACTCACGATATTGGCATAAGTCAGCCAATGATTCTCCGTTTCATCCTCAAAAGGATCACTCATTCCAATGCTCTCCACTCCATATCCGCAAGTGATGGAATTACCAATGAACTCAATCTTTCTATCAGATAAAGCTGGAGCCTCAACGAGCTTACACCCCTTATCCAACACAAATCCACGGAACTCAGGGTTGCGGAATAATCCCTCAATTACATACATCACCTTCACATGATGCACCCCCTTTGGCAAGGCAGTGGCCAGTGTAACCACCGAATCACGCTCTGCATTGAATCCAACCTTAAAAGGTTCACTGCCATCAACTTGTGCCATGAAATAACCCGTCATCGGACGGCACATCATCTTCAAGGAAGACCCCTGAAAGTTTGCTTCTATGGTAGTACCAGGGAAATTAAAACTGGCCACATCCGGATTCTTTCCGAAGCTTACACGTCCCATGTATTGAATCATAGGATGAGATGCCTTCACCACCTCTCCCTCAACAGGAAGAGTAGTAGAAGTCTTTCCATTACCAGCAAAGGCAGCAGCGCTCAGCATTGTTACCATCAATAACAAATTCATTTTTTTCATCATGATTATTTTTAGTTTGCCTGCAAAAGTACCATTATTTCTTGTAAAAAACGAACAAAACAGCTTTTTTCTGCTTATTTCTTCTTTTTATTCAAATATTTATTGTATCTTTGCACTCACAAATGCGCTTGTGGCGAAATTGGTAGACGCGCTAGACTTAGGATCTAGTGGTTCAGGCCGTGTAGGTTCGAGTCCTATCAGGCGCACATAAAAAAATGCTAAATAGTTAACATCTAACTATTTAGCATTTTTCGTTTATTAAAATTACTCATCTTTTTGCTACTATTTGCAAGATAATTCTTAATAACAGAGGTAGATAGATGCCTACATCATCCCCTCTAATTTCTCCTGAGCCTCACGCATGTCTTTTTCGAAATTCACATGGTCTAGAAGGAATTCTTTTCTGCCCTGCGAAAGGAACTGGTAAAGCTGAGGATTCATGCCCTCCACATATTGGGCGATGGCATACTCTATATCATCCCGCTGTGTAGGATTGGTAGAAAACTCAAAGACTCTAAGCTTCTGATGAATAAAGCAATATGCCGACTCTATGCAATCTCTGTTGATGCTCTCCAACAGGAGAGCATCAACATTATGACCTTGATTCTGATTCATTCTGAATATTCCTTTTACTTTACTCCCTTCATCGACAAAGCGATGCGCTTGCGCTTCAAATCTACCTCTGCCACACGCACCATCACATGCTCATGAAGCTTTACCACCTCACCTGGATCGTTGATGTAGCGGTTAGACATCTGGGAAACATGAACCAAACCATCGTTGTGGACACCTATATCAACAAAGGCGCCAAACTTGGTGATATTGGTAACGATGCCTGGCACCACCATGCCCACCTGCAAATCTTCGATGGTCTTGATGCTTGCATCAAACTCAAACTTCTCAACCTCACCACGGGGATCCAAACCTGGTTTGTCAAGCTCAGACATGATATCCGTCAAAGTAGGCATACCCACCTCGGCAGTGACATATTTCTTGATATCAATCTTCTTCTGTAGAGATTTATCCTCAACCAATTGCTTCACTGTAACACCCTGATCCTTTGCCATCTGCTCAACCAGCGCATAACGCTCAGGATGCACGGCACTATTATCCAAAGGATTCCTGGCACCAGGAATACGGAGGAAACCGGCACACTGCTCGAAGGCAGATGGACCCAGACGAGGCACCTTCTTCAACTGAGCACGGGAAGCGAAAGCACCATTCTCGCGACGATATTCAACGATATTCTTGGCAAGAGTAGGTCCCAATCCACTCACATAGGTAAGGAGATGCTGAGATGCAGTATTCAGGTTCACACCTACCGAGTTCACGCAACTCATCACCACGGTATCAAGACTTTTCTTAAGCTGTGTCTGATCCACATCATGCTGATACTGTCCTACACCAATGCTCTTTGGGTCAATCTTAACCAGCTCGGCAAGCGGATCCATCAGTCGTCGCCCGATGCTCACGGCACCACGAACGGTAACATCCTCATCAGGGAACTCATCTCTCGCAATCTTCGAAGCCGAATAGATAGAAGCACCATCCTCACTCACCACATAGATATCCACAGGGTGTGGAAAACTTATTTCGTGCAGCCAATCGCTGGTTTCACGACTTGCCGTACCATTACCCACAGCCATTGCCTCAACCTGATACATCTTCACCATGCGCTGGATGGCAGCAGTAGCCTCATTCTTCTTGTTACGTGGAGGATGAGGAAATACGATTTCGTGATGAATCAGATTGCCCTGCGCATCGAGACAACAGGTTTTACAGCCATTGGCGAAACCAGGGTCTACTGCCATCACACGCTTCTGTCCTAAAGGAGCAGCGAGCAAAAGCTGACGCAGGTTTTCTGCGAATACTACAATAGCCTCCTCATCAGCCTTCTGCTTGCTGAGAGCAGCAAACTCAGTTTCAATACTAGGCTTCAGCAGACGCTTGAAAGCATCATCCACAGCCTCACCCACCAAAGTCTGGCATTCACCGAAACCATGTACATAATGACGCTTCAGTTTATCCTGACACTGCTCATCATCAGCCGAAATGCTGATACGGAGGAAACCAGCCGCTTCACCACGACGCATCGCCAGCAAGCGATGAGAAGAACATTTCTTTAAAGGTTCAGAGAAATCAAAGTAATCAGAGAAGCGCTGAGCCTCCTCTTCATCCTTTTTCTTAGCCACTACCTTTGAGGTGATGATGGCACCACGACGGAATTCGCCACGAATCTGATTTCTGCTTTCCTCGCTCTCGCTCACAGTCTCGGCAATAATGTCTTTAGCGCCCTGCAGGGCAGCCTCCACATCCTTCACCTTTTCACCAAGATATTTTCTTGCAGCCTGCTCCGGATTACGCTCACGTTGGAATAGGAGTAACTGTGCCAACGGCTCCAAGCCTGCCTCACGGGCTATCTGTGCACGGGTTCTACGTTTTGGCTTATATGGCAGATAAATATCCTCCAATTCTGTAGCATCCCAGCAGTTTGCGATACGCTCCTTGAGTGCATCGGTCAACTTTCCCTGTTCTTCTATTGTCTTGAGAATGGTTTCCCTGCGCTTCGCCATCTCCTTCAACTTTTCATTAGCCTGAGCGATAGCCTCAATATTCACCTCGTCCATATTACCCGTCTTCTCCTTACGGTATCGCGAGATAAAAGGAATGGTGCAACCCTCTTCGAGCAGCGCCAAGGTATTTTCGACAGCCTGTTCACTCAATTTGAGCTGGGCTGCAATAATCTTTGTAAATTGATTCATCTTTCTTATAATTGTTAATAGTAGATGCAAAGGTACACAAAAAAAGTCGCAAAGACGAAACTCTCTGCGACTTTTAAGATTTATTTCTTCTACCTGAGGCTTCAGAGTTTTTTATTTCTTGATGGTAAACTCAAACTTCAGTCCACCTTCAGACAAATTATTAACCCTAATAGTACCTCCATGCAGCAACACGGCATTCTTCACGATTGCCAGACCTAAACCGGTACCTCCCATCTTTCGGCTTCTTCCCTTATCTACACGATAAAAACGTTCAAAGAGACGGGCTAGATGCTCCTGAGGCACTCCCTGACCGTTATCCCTAAAGATGAAATGCCATTTATTGCCCTGTTCTTTTGCTTCCAGCGTCATAGTTGTCCCTTCTCCGGCATAGGCAATGGCATTATCCATAAGATTACGGAACACACTGTACAACAGGCTCCTATTACCCTTTACTACAATGCATTCAGGCAATTTATTATCGAAAGTCATGTGATGAGCTTCTCTTTCCAAAGTCGTCTCACGATTGATTTCTGCCACCATCATCGTGATATCTACCGTTTCAAAATCTATCATGTCCGAAGCATCATCCAGTCGGTTCAGTGTAGAAATATCACGGAGCAGCGAAGTAAGACGCTCACTCTGTGCATAACAGCGCTGCAGGAACAAAGCCTTCGTTTCCTCATTGATATGCGGATTGTCAAGAATGGTTTCCAGATATCCCTGGATACTGGCTACAGGAGTTTTGAGTTCGTGAGCGATATTCTGGGTAAGCTGGCGCTTCAGGACATCCTGCTCCTTACGCGTTGTCTGGATACGCTTATACATCTTGATGATTCTCTCAGCAATCTCACCCAACTCATCATTAGGGAATTTAACCAGATCCTCTATCTCCAGACTTTCATTATGATCTGCCTTGTAAGCAAAGATACGGAGCTTGGAGACATTCTTCGCCAATCTGTCAGTAAAACGGTAGAGCACAATGGTTAACAGGATGATGGCAGCCAAGGCAAACCAGATATAATGCTGATCAGCCTGAAGCGACCTGGACAAATCGTCATTATATGGCAATGCGGTACGAACGATGAGACGACTCTTCGGGAAATAGGACGCCACATAGAAATAATCATGCTTCAGCGTTTTCGATTGTCGCTCCACGCTCGTACCCATTCCCTCCTTCAGAGCCTGTGCTATCTCCGCACGTTGGGCATGATTGGCAAAGTGGCGATAATCCTTGCTCATATTGTCAAAGATTACTGTTCCATCCTTCTTGACCAAAGTTACACGAAGGTCCTTACTCTCATGTGTCTGCACAAAATCTTCCAACTTTGCCTCTGCCACACGCACGCAATCCACCACTTCCACACTGTCAGAAAGGAGAATGCCACCAGTCTTTGACAATTCCAAATCCTCTGCCAGAAGCTCATTATAATTGGCAAGTTTCAGAGTCAACGTACTAATCTTATACTGTTTCTCGCGTGTTTGCTGAAATACAATAAAACTGACAGCGAACACAAGGAACACCGCCAGAACGCTGAAATACAACTTCTTACCTACATTATTCAGTTTAAACATGATACTTATATTTATGCATCAAAATAATAACCAAATCCAAGACGGGTAACGATACACTTGGAAAATTTACCAATTTTCTTTCGCATACGGGTAATATTCACATCCACAGTACGGTCGAGCACCATCACATCCTTTGGCCATACACGGTCGATGAGTTCCTGACGGGAGAACACCTTACCGCGCTCTTCCAGCAGAAGGCGCAAGAGTTCAAACTCAGTCTTGGTAAATGGCACACTTTCTCCATCCACGGTCACCGACTTCTTGTCCAAATTCAGCTGCAAACCCTGATAGTTAATCAGAGAAGGCTCGCTGCTGTTACCTCTCTGCTCCATTGTACGGCGCAGCACAGCACGCACACGCACCATCACTTCTCGGATAGAGAAAGGCTTGGAAATATAATCGTCTGCACCCAGATTGAATCCGGTCACAGTATCATTCTCCGTATCACGGGCAGTCAGGAAGATGATAGGCACATGAGCTGTCATCGGATTCTCCTTCAACAGTTTAGCCAACTGAAAGCCGCTCATTCCTCCCATCATCACATCAAGCAACAAAAGATCGTAAGAGGCAATATCCATCGACATAGCTTCTTCACCAGAGTTGGCTGTATCTGCCTGATACCCCTCTGTTTCCAAGTTGAATTTCAAGATTTCACACAAGTCCTGCTCGTCATCAACAACCAGGATTTTCTTTTTATTTGCTTCCATATTCCTATCATTTTAATTCTGCCTGCAAAATTACACTTTTTCTTTTGTAATACGCATTACATTCGATTACAATTTAATTACAATCACAAAATCAGCCCCAAAAAGCCTAGTTCTATTATGTTTTTAAAGAATTTTATGACACACTTTAACGCAATGTAACCAAATCCGCTACAAGTTTGTTCGATATTTTAATACAATAATGGTAATTTTGCAACCGGATTTAGACAAGAATATATAAAATCTTTAATAAGCAAAGAATTATGAACGATAAAGTTAATACTGTGGTCATAGGCAAACTCATCAAGGAAGAACTACAACGGCAAGGTAAGACATCCGTATGGCTTGCCAATGAACTTGGCTGCCACCGCACCAATATATATAAGGTGTACGATCGCACAACCATAGATACGGGCATGCTGTTCCATATCAGTAAAATTCTGAAGGTTGACTTCTTCAAGTACTATTCTGATGCACTTTCTTCTAAGCGCAGAAAATAATTTTTCTCATATTACATGACAAAGCCTCACTAGCATCAATCCTTGATTCTAATGAGGCTTTTTCATTATCCGATAAAGAAAATTATCCCAATCTCTTTTCTAGTCTTTCACGGATGGCTGCAATGAAGCCGGCTGAATTAACTGCCTTGGCCTCAACACCCTCCATCAGATTAACGAGGTCCTTGGTGGCGATACCATCATTCAAGGTATCGAAGCAGGCTGCTTCCAACTGATCGCCAAAGTCCTGAAGTTCCTTGATGCCATCCAGCTCACCACGCTTTCTCAATGCACCGCTCCATGCAAAGATGGTTGCCATTGGGTTGGTTGATGTATCCTCACCCTTCAGGTAGCGATAGTAGTGGCGGGTTACAGTTCCATGTGCAGCCTCATACTCATACTTACCGTCAGGAGATACCAAAACAGAAGTCATCATAGCCAGAGAACCAAAAGCGGTACTGAGCATATCGCTCATTACATCACCATCATAGTTCTTACATGCCCAGATAAAACCACCCTTGCTGCGGATTACACGAGCCACGGCATCATCTATCAGAGTATAGAAGTATTCGATGCCGAGTTCTGCAAACTTCTCCTTGTAGTCGCTCTCATATACTTCCTCAAAGATTTTACGGAACTGGGCATCGTAAGTCTTGGAGATGGTATCCTTGGTAGCAAACCAGAGATCCTGCTTGGTATCTATGGCAAACTTGAAGCAGCTGTGAGCAAAGCTGCGGATACTCTTGTCGGTATTGTGCATACCCTGAATAACACCAGCGCCATCGAAGTTATGGATTTCAACCTCCTGCTTCTTGCCACTCTTACCCTCAAACACGAGTTTAGCTACTCCCGGTTCATCGGCACGAATCTCCACGCTCTTGTATACATCTCCATAAGCATGACGGGCGATAGTGATAGGCTTCTCCCAGTTCTTCACACATGGGTGAATGCTAGGAATGGTAATAGGAGCACGGAACACGGTACCGTCCATGATGCTACGGATTGTTCCGTTAGGACTTTTCCACATCTTGTGGAGCTTATACTCGTCCATGCGCTGGGCATTAGGGGTAATGGTAGCACACTTCACGGCTACACCATATTTCTTGGCAGCCTCGGCAGAATCGATGGTTACCTGGTCATTGGTCTTGTCGCGATAAGGCAAACCCAGGTCGTAATACTCAGATTTCAAGTCAACGAAAGGAAGAATCAGTTCATCCTTGATCATCTTCCAGAGGATTCTTGTCATCTCATCACCGTCCATCTCTACCAATGGAGTCGTCATCTTAATCTTTTCCATAACACAATATAATGTATAATTAATAATTTACAATGTACAATTATCAGGGCAGTCAAGTGACCCTTTGATATTTTGCCTGCAAAATTAACAAAAATAATTAAGAAAAGAAAGGAAATTAAGAATATTTCTAGCAAAATGACAACAAAAAGCACTTTTTCAAGGCTTTAGAACATAAAACCTGTATATTTATACCGAAAAAGGCATCAATAAGTCTTTAACAACTCATTGATGCCTCTACCTATTTACTTTTTTACCTTTTTATTTCTCCTCTGGAGCCTTGTCGATCAAGTCCATGAACTGGTCGAGCTTAGGAGTGATGATAATCTGGGTACGACGGTTGCGCTGCTTGCCAACCTCTGTATTGTTGGTTGTAACAGGGTTGTACTCACCACGACCACCAGCAGTCATACGCTTAGGATTAACACCGAAGTTGTCCTGGAGATACTGAACAACAGAAGCTGCACGGAGAGCAGAGAGGTCCCAGTTGTTACGGATATTCTTCATCTTTGCACTAGTAGTGCTTACAGGCACGTTATCAGTGTTACCCTCGATGAGTACATCGTAATCCTTGTAGTCCTGGATAATCTTGGCAATCTTGCTCAAGGTCTCCTTAGCACGGCTGTTCACCTCGTAGCTACCGCTCTGATAGAGCATATTGTCAGCCAAAGAGATGTAAACTACACCCTTCAAAACCTGAACGTCAACTTCCTTCATCTCCTCACGGCTGAGTGAACGGGTCAAGTTGTTGGTCAATACCATATTCAAAGAATCGCTCTTGCTCTTTACCTCAACCAAGTGACGGATGTACTGGTTGCTCTCATTGATCTGGTCAACGAGCTTCTCGATGCTAATATTGTTCTGATTAGCATTGGTCAAACTCTTGTCGAGAGCACTCTGCAACTTAGCGTAGTCGCTCTTTGCAGTAGCAAGCTGCTGCTGTGCTGCAGCGAGACTAGCTTCTGTAGCAGCCAATTTCTCCTTTGTATCCTGATAATTGGCAGTCAACTCTCTGTTTTCTGTCTGACAATTCTGAAGATCCTTCTTACTAGCGCAACTTGTTGTTAACAAAGCTGCTGCCATCAAAACCATTGCAAAAATCTTTGTCTGTTTCATGTTCCTTATTTTTTAAATTATTATTTTTTCAGTTATTATATTTCTCTATAAAATAAAGTATTTCACGCTTCTATGGTGCAAAGTTACTGATTAGACCCGAATAAACATCATTTGTCAAAGCGTTTTAGACATTTTTAACCACAAAATCAATATTTTGTAGTTTTTTACAAGGGGAAAGCATTAACTAACTATAAAAATACGAGCAAAGGCTTTGTATTTCCAAAATTTAGCACTATCTTTGCAACCGAAAGAAAATAAATACATTAACATAATAAAAAGAGAAATAGTATGATTCTTTTTTTCAGAACTCCATCTAAGAGTGTGATTGCGACCGAGATTGACCACAAACCATCTCAGG
>ERZ1023670.53-NODE-53-length-40283-cov-13.221637_pt1 | contig 40283 bp, 27 predicted proteins | sample MGYA00380342_ERZ1023670 | MGnify/ENA primary metagenome ERZ1023670 (study PRJEB33179, sample SAMN07448984) | human gut metagenome | biome: Human-gut; feature: Human associated habitat; material: Faeces | host: Homo sapiens | place: India: Bhopal | collected...
TAATAAAGAATATTATGCATATCAATATATATATTTACCATCTCAATTAAACATATCCATACATCTACAAACAAATAAACCTATATATATTAATATTATTCTTTACTTCTATTTTATTATCTTACTTATATTCTCTTCTCCCCTATTATTCTTTCATACTTCCTTAACAATTTTGCACCTTAAATACCTACAAAGGTTTTATTATCAATATATTAGCAAAAATTTCCCTTTGGTATACTTTTTTATATCTACATGCTTTTCCATAGATAAACAATCATGTAAAGAAACATATACTTTAATAAACAAATATATATGTATATAATTAATGAGGCAACATTAAATATATAAAGAAACAAAGAAATACAAAAAGTAATAACCTAATATATATAAAAACATACACCTTTTGCTATTAATATTTTAATATATAAAAAGCCTAATAATGATATGTTTTTATAGATTTATCAATAAAAAACATTCAATTTATTTGCTTATTTATTTTTTAATGCTTAAATTTGCAGGTGTAATTATTTACACCATTAAATATGTATTCGAATGAAGATAGCTATATATAATAATGTGTTGAATCTTATATATAAAACTATATAAGCTTTAATATATATATGTTTTAATGTATAAGAATGAGCATGTTTATTTGTACATCTAATCTTTTATATGCGGATATAAATGTTTTAGTGGCATAATATTGAAATATATAAATATAGATATGAGGAACAGGAAGATCGTTTTCGCGAATCAAAAAGGTGGCGTGGGAAAATCGACGCTGTGCATTCTCTTTGCCAATTATCTCGCTTGGAAGAAGCAGCAGGTGTGCGTCATCGATACCGACTTGCAAAAGACAATCAAGATGCAGCGCAAGAAGGACATGGATCTCTACCCTACCCTCGACCCTCCCTACGAGGTTCAGGATTTCGACGTGCAGGCTCCAGACGTGATGCAGCAGCTCATGGACTCGGCTGCCGACACTGAGGGCTTCGTGCTCTTCGACTCGCCGGGTAATGTTTCCGAGGATGGCTTGGTGCCGATGTTCACCAATGCCGATTTCATTATCTGTCCTTACGAGTATGAGGAAAAGACCCTCGACTCCACTGGCACTTTTGTGCAGGTCATAAATGCCCTTCGCGCCGCTACCCCATCCATGAGCGCCAAGCTTTTCTTCGTGCCAAACCGCATCGACGTGCGTATCGGCACGGCCGACGAGCTCAGGATGTGGAAACAGACCGACGCCATTTTCAAGCAGCTCGGTGCCGTAACGCCCCGCATCACGGCGCGCGCCTCGCTCAAGCGCATCAACACCATGGAGATTTCAGCATCACAGCGCGATGCGGTCAAGCTCGCTTTCGACTTCATGATAAGGAGAATGAGAGAATAAGTTGCATATAAACATATATGTAAATATATATCTATATAAGGAAATAAGAATATAAATATTACGGTTATGGCTGGAAAAAATAATAAGACGAGAGTGACGTTGCCTGGAAGTTTGGCAGACTTGGTTAAGGACCTTCAAGCCGGCGGCGCGCAAGGCGTGAGAAACGCGCAAGATGACGCCACGCCAAAGCGAGAGCAAGACGATAATCAACAAAAAGCACAAGCTCCTGATAATCAGCTTGAAACAACTACAGATAGGGCAGGGGAGAAGTCGGTTGCGGAGGCTCCCGAGGCCAGTAATCAGCAAGCTGCCGAGGCGCAAGAAGGCACGAGCGTGAAGGAGGATGTAGCCGACGCGCGCGCCAACAGGCCCATAGGAGGTGAGCGTCCGCGCGAGGAAGCTGACAATGAGGGACAGCGCCGTGGCCGTCCTCAGAAGGAGAATACGATGAAGACCTACCAGATACAGAAAGACGATTCCGCCGATTCATGGGATCTCTTCCTCGACCTCGCCAAGCAATATAAGACGGGCGGTGGCCGTCCTGCCACGATATACATCGACCCGACGCTCAAGAACATCCTCGACCGCCTGAAGTACCCACTCTCGCTCACCACCTCGTCCATCCTGTCGAGCATCGTGGCACGTTTCATCTACGACCACGAGGACGACGTGCGCAAGGCTCTCTTCTCGCAGAACATATTCTGACGCGGCATAATGTACCAACACCAGTTTCCCGTTGATTTTTTTGACTGACATCTAAATCATATTATCTTTTATTCGAAATCCGCAAGGTCTAAATAATCGGCCTTGCGGATTATTTATATTTTCCCCCAATCGCCTTTTCCTCAATCTTTTATATTCGTCATCGCGCCCGCGACAAAAGAATGAAAACTTGTGCCTCGCGACGACAATTCATTGATTTGTCAGCGCGAGCCTTGCATGGGAATTTCCGGTCAAAACACCATTCACGGTGGCAGATCGTCTCAAACCTATTTGCGTAATCGCCCACCCAAATGTCATCCCGCGTTACCCTATTTAGTTAGGCGTGAGGAATCAGACAGCATGAAGCTAAGAGTGTCGCACAGCGAACGAAGACGATGAAGTGGAAGATGTTTTTTTTGAAACATGAAAAAAAAGTACCATAAATAATAGACGATTTCATTTATAATAGTTAACTTTGTGATTGAGTTGTAGCGTGTTTGTTAATACAGACATGCCATTGGCTCGAAAGAAAAGCGTATTGAGCGTTATCCTAGAATAGAAATGTGGTAGTTTCGAAATCTGCTTGGATAGTGAACAATGCTGCTCACGCTATGGATTATTATATCCTGTCAAAGGAGATAATATACCCATTTGGCGTGGGCTATTGTTTTACACCGGCAGATGGGTCTTACCACAACCTCTATTCTGGCGTACGACAATAGTCCCACGCCAAATTTCTCATTAAAAAATAATATCAACTTTAGGGACGGGTTGCGAGAAAACTACATGGATTGATATGATAATGAAAAACCAATCGCACTTGTTATTCTTGATATTGGCTATGTTCACTTGTATTCTAACCTCGTCATGTGGTGGTGACAACAAGGTGAGATTGTCTTGGAGTGAAGTCAAGCCAGAGGAGCAAGGCAAGTTTAAGGTTAACTTCTATGTGGAAAATTCTGGTAGCATGAATGGCTATATGTGTGCTGGCTCAGAGTTCAAGAATGTCGTCCACTATTATGCCAACGAACTGGAAGACATAGCCGACACCACCAGTCTGTATTTCATCAACTCACAGATTATACCATACCGTGGGGATATTGATGACTATACCCTTGGCATGACTCCTTCAAAGTTCGACAGTTATGGCGGAGTGACGTCATCATCGTCCATAGACAAGATGCTTGGTCTTGTCGTTGACAATATTGACAGCAACACAGTGTCAATATTCATATCAGATTGCATCTTGGCAGTGCCGTTTGGTGAAGCTGATAAATATTTCAGCATGGCAAAGGACAATGTAAAGAAAGTGTTTGTTAAGGCGCTAAAGAAGGACAAAAACTTAGGCGTGGATGTCTTATGTCTTAAATCTCAATTCAACGGCACGTATTATCAATATGGCAAAGCTCCAATAAAGGTAGACCATCCACGACCTTACTACGTTTGGATTGTTGGACCGCAAAGTCTCATTGGATTGATAGACAAGAAAATAGACAAGTCAGAGCTGCAAGGCTACAAAAATGAAGTAGGCTATTCTACCTGTTCTCGCATTCCTTTCACCGTTGTAAATGAGCATGGAAAGGCAGGCACTGCGACATCAGTCCAATCGCAAGTGAAAGGCAGAAAGGCAAGGTTCATACTGCGGGCCGACTTGTCTTCCTGTCTGCAAAACGAGGCGGTATTGGAGGATCTTGGCAATTACCAAACTGACCCTAAGGTCATGATTGAGCAAGTGCGCAAGACAAACATGCCAGGTTATACTCATGAAATGTTCTTGGCCATATTCGATAATGCCCACCTTGATGAAAATATCGTGCTCAAGCGACAGCCTATGCCATCATGGGTTTCCAAAATCAGCGATGTGGCCGGGCAGGACCTTAACAAGACAGCAGGCATAAAATATATTATAGGTGGCGTGTCTGACGCTTATAATAATGTAACGCAGCAGAATGGAATAAAAATCTCTATAAAGTAAAAGGTATGGGTGAAAAATTAGCTGTAATTTACAGTTCCTTGTTTGAGAACTGGTATGGTGTGGATCTTTCCGATTATATTTGGGGACAATCCTCGCCAGTCCAAGATGCGAACCTTTACGCGAATTTTGGGTTTTGGATGCTGGCCACGACTGTGTTATTCGGCATATTGTATTATAAGGTGTTTGACAGGTATTCCTTATCCCATTGGTGGTGTTGGTTGATAGCTATGGCTGTGCCAATGGCTTTCAATTTTTTCTACGGCTACGTGACGCTTGCCAACCAGTATAATGAAGGGTTGATGATTGATGAGAAGCAGAATGATTTAGGCTTCACGTCTTTGGACTTTGTCAATTTCGGCCTGGCGAATATGCTGATGTCCGTGTTAGCATTCATCGGTTTCACGTTGATTATGAAACTGCTTTTCAAGTTCACTCCATTGCAGAGTGACTGTTCACAAGCCCCATTATGTAAATAGTAGAAATCATGGCAAGATTGTTTATTTTTGGCATTGGTGGAACCGGCGCGCGCGTACTGCGCTCCTTGACAATGCTGATGGCGAGTGGTGTGAAATTGGGGGTTGATGAAGTGGTGCCAATCTTGATTGACCCAGACGCTGGCAACGCTGACCTGACTCGCACTACAAGCCTTCTCAACGATTATGCGAATATAAAGCAATGCTTGACGCAGCCAAACGAGAACAAGTTTTTCGGTACAGGCATTACCAATGTGACGACAAACTATTACATGGAACTGAAAGACACCTCTTCCATGAAATTTGCCGATTATATTGGGTTGAAAACCATGGACAAGGCAAGCCGAAGCATGACGGAAATGCTGTTTTCGGGCGAAAACCTCGACTCTGACATGAAAGTGGGTTTCAAGGGCAATCCAAACGTTGGAAGTGTCGTGCTTAACCAGCTTGTCGGGACAGATGCTTTTCAGGCGTTCGCTTCCTTGTTTTCCGCTGGCGACAAGATATTCATCATAAATTCCATCTTTGGCGGCACTGGGGCAAGCGGATTTCCGCTTTTGCTGAAAATACTCAGGGGAAGCACCCCAAGCGATTATGCCAAGGCAAGCGTCATAGCATCTTCCGTGATAGGAGCGGTGACGGTGTTGCCTTATTTCACTATTAAGTCTGCGGAGGAGTCGAAGAGTAAAATCAACTCTTCTACATTCTTGTCCAAGGCAAAATCCGCGTTGGCCTATTATGAGGAGAACATCTATGACAACAAGCAGATAGACCAGCTCTACTTCATTGGCGACGACATGATGTCAGAGCCTTATGAGAACAACGAGGGTGGACCAGACCAACGAAACGCCGCTCATCTCGTGGAGATGATGGCCGCCACGGCCGTTGTGGATTTCAGCAATGTGGACGGCGGCACCCGACCCGACCGTCCCTGCTCAAAGGAGCTTGGCTTAAAGGTAAATGATGATGGTGACGACCCAAAGGTCATCACGTTCGACAACTTTTACGAAGGTTTGCGCGACATGCTTTTTGGCCCTATGGTGGAGTTCGCGATGATGGCCAATGTTTTCCATTATCGCTTTGATGACGTGAAGAGCGGTACGCTGGATGCTAACCAAAGTGGAGATTTCAAAGATATATTTTCTTCTGCTTTCATAAAGAATCTAAGAGGCTTTCTTGAAAATTACCGTGCTTGGCTCGCAGAAATGGAAGGCAACAAGAGAAGCCTGAAACTGTTCAACCTCAACAGTGCCGCGGATCCGTTCATGCTGGTGACTGGAGTCGCGCCAAAGAAATCTGGCTGGTTTTCAAGGGCGAAGTATAATTTGCTTTTCCACCAATTGAATGAAGCGGCTAAGCGTATTACCAAAGTCAAAAAAGAAGATCCAAACGCGTTCATGGAGATGTATTCCATGGCGCTGCGGGAGCTGGTAACAAATAAATTCAAATAGTACGATTATGTCAAAAGTACTTCGCCTTTTCAAAAATGGCATCGACAGCATAAGCGATTGGCAGGAACAAGTCAATTACGCCTACGACTCCTCCAACCGCGCCCAGATCAAAGACACGATCAAGGCATCAAAGTTTTACGACATAACATCCATCCCGTCGCCTTTCGCCCGTATGCAGCTGGTGAAAGACGCGTTTCGCGAAATCGTGAAGACTGGCAATTTGGACGCGGACGACATCTACGGCCGCACCGTTTCCGATACGCTCGACGTGGGTGAGCTGTTCTTCAACATAGACAAGTTCTCCGACAAGCTAAAGATAGTTGCGGTCGACTTGCGCTCCATGGCCACCAAACTTAAGGAGGACGAGGTGGACGAAAGGCACCATTCTTTGGGGGACACGTTGCTGAAATACCTTGAATCCGACAGCAAGTCGTTCAACTTCTCCAAAATGGACAAGATATACTTGCTGAGATACGACAATGGCGACAATCATCTCCAGGTAATAGGAGCCACGTCGCCAAGGACCTTGTTCTTCAGCACGGCCAACAAGTTGCAAGCCATCTCCGACGTGTTCAGTTTTGGGCAGGACAAGCCTTTCGACATGGATTTCGCGCCGCTTTACAAGAGGGACTTCGAATACGTGAAACTCTGGTTCTACTTGCGCAACACCATTCCTGCCTTTGCCAGGGATTTCAAGGGGGTGGACGATTACCTGTCGCTGGTGAGAGACCGCTATCCCATTGACAAGAGGCAAATATTGGACAACATCCAGACAGCCGACGATTTTGAGCAGATAGAAGTGGGCACCACCGACCACGTGGAAGTGACGGGATTCCCGATATTGAAGAAGAAACTAAAACCTTGTGTTGACAGCGACTTTGAGATTGCCTCCAAGTTGCTCGATGATACCAACCATCCCTTCCCCTTGGTCCTTCCTGTTGAAGCCGGCATCAACTATGCCAACTTGAAATACACCGAGGATAAATGGGGAGACAAGAACAAGGCCCCATATTATGACGACAACGAATTGAACAACCGCAAATTGCCCAACCCTGGCAACTTGCGACAGCCGTGGCTTACGATTTCAGATTTTCTTGAAGATTATATCGTTAAGGTTCCGCACGCTCTGAACAGCGAGAATTTCTTCTCGGGCAACATTTTCTTCCGTTTCAACGAAAGTCAGATGTCATACTTGCTTCCGTTGAAAAAGCGATTTTTTGATTATTTCACCACTGCCGACTTGATGGGGACAGTGAATGGCCACAACATGATAGAGATGGAGACCAAGCCTTCATCGGGTGTCCGTGTCACTTTGCGTGTGCCAATCAGGGGAAACGGGCAGGTGAGGTGTGTGGTCTATTCCCGCACCTACTATGACAACGACAACCACGACTGCATGCCCGACCGTGAACGAAACGAGGGAGCGGTTCGTGAGTTCGATTTTGCAGGGCTTGTAATGCCAAACTTTAAGTTTGCCATCGACAACGACGCTTTCTACACATTGTCATGCGTCTGCCGTCGTGACCTTGATTTCGATTATCATGTGTTCAAGGGAAGCAACGAAATCGACACACCATGTGCCGTGAGGAATCCCTGTGACACCACGAGCGAGCCATATAAGGCAAAGAATTATACCTTGGAGCACAAGGCTTTCGATTACATCCAAGTCTCTGATGTCAACAGGGAAGTACAAGGCATAATAGTACCTATATTCAAGAACAGAATAGGTAATCGCCAGTTCGATTTCTCCGTTGACTTGGGCACGTCAAACACGCTGGTGGAATATGCCGTTCCAAACAGTAGCACTGGCAAGATAACCCCCATGGTATTCGGTTTCGACAAGACAGACTCTCAGGTGTGTCAGATGTTCCTGCAAACAGTTAATGACGTTGCGCACGTAGAATTGGACTTGCTGGATGAGATTCCCATGATGGAAAAAGACTTCTTACCCGGAGAATTGGGGACAGGGAGCGATTTCCGTTTCCCAAACCGTACGGTGCTGTCTGCCAAGCGCAACATTGACTGGAACGCTCGTGTAGACGCTTTTGCCTTGGTGAACATACCTTTTACCTACGACAAGCGAAAGAACTTGACTTACAACCAGATGTATTTCGACATCAAGTGGGGCAATGACCTGGCTTCGAAGACCATTTTGGAGAAATACATCGATTGCCTGATGCTGATGATTCGCAACAAGGTCGTCTTGAACGATGGAGACTTGAAAAAGACCAAAATCACATGGTTCTATCCTATCAGCATGGAACAGGCCCGCATGGCCGACTTGAAGAGAATTTGGGATGAATCGTATAAGAAGTATTTCGATGAGTATGGGGTCACGGCTTCGGTCACGGAGTCGTCCGCGCCTGTCAAGGCATTCTATGAGACTAACCCTAATGCCTCGCAAATCGTTTCCGTTGACATTGGCGGCGGCACCACTGACATGGCATTCTCCAAGAATAAGGGTGAAGTGAGCTATGTCACGTCGTTCAGGTTCGCGACAAACGACCTGTTCTCCACGCCATTCTCCAAGGTTAATTCCCTCAATGGCATCGTGGAGCACTTCAAGCAAAGTTTCAGGAATGTCTTGGCAAACAATGGTCAACTCAAGGAGTTGCTTGATGTCTTTGACAATGAAGACAATCAGGATCCTGTCAACATGGCTTCCTTCTTGTTTAGCTTAAAAGACAATTCGCTGATTGCCAAAAACGACATCAATGTCAGGAGTGTGAACTTCCTGTACAACCTGCAAGCCGACGACAAGTTCAAGATCGTGTTCTTGCTTTACTATTCTGCCATCATCTACCATCTCGCGAAGATTGTCAAGGTAGCCAATCAAGGCTGTGCAGAGAATGAAACGTTCATGCCACGTCACTTGACTTTCAGTGGCAACGGCAGCAAGATTGTCATGGCTCTGACACCCGACGTGGCAGGTGTGCTTACCAACTACACGCGCATGTTGATAGAGAAAGTGTCGGGAATTGCCTGTCCCCATTTGTGCATCCTTGGCCTGTCAGACGGATCCGCGCCAAAAGAAGCCACGTGCAAGGGCGGCCTGATGACCGATGGCAACATCGACGACCGTGGAAAGTGCGTCATCTTGAAAGCCACAGGAGACGGCTTCGCCGATTCCGCAAAGGAATACGGAGCCATCACCAACGCGTATGAGGATGATGTCGTGGACGAGGTTTCCAGATTCTTCGATTTTATATTTGTTGACATGAACAAGGCTTTCAATTTCTCTAATAACTTTCAGATGAGCCAAAAGTCGCTGGATTTGGCAAAGGATGTGTGCAAGCAAAATCTTGACACTTACCTGGCCAAAGCCCTTGACGCACATCGCGAGCGGAAAGGAGAGCAGATAGAGGAAACAGCGTTCTTCTACCCGGTGAAGGGAGCCTTGTATGCGTTGACCGACAAGATTTTTACGGTTTTACATTCTAAAGAATATTGACATGAAGCATTTTGCATTATTGATAGTCATTTGCCTGTTTTCAGTATCCGTAATGGGAGAAACGGCGGCAGACAGCATTGAAGCACAAGCCACAGCCAAGCACGACAGCACCGCAGCAGCCGTCGAAGGTAAGACTGGTTCCGTGGAAAGCGATCAGAATACGTCAGTGCGACAAAAGGTACAAGAAGATAGGTTGTTGCTTGCTTCTTCTTGTGCCAGCATCGTCGCACTGGCAGGTATGGTGATAATGTCGTTTAGGCTTAAGAGGGAAAGCGGCAAGCGCAGACAGTTGAAAAGAGAACTTGAGCAATTGAAGCAAGTTTCATTGTCACAAAAGCAAGTCCCCCTGGCAAGAAGACCATCGGGCGAGGCAGTGGCGGAAAGAAGAATGTCGGAGAAATTAAAGGCTTTACAGGAAAGAATAAGCTTGATAGAGGCAAGGCTACAGGCTATCGGACAGCAGTCGCCGAGGGAAAACGGTTTGTCGCAAGTCAAATATTTTGGGATAAACTCTAAAGGCTATTTCGTGAAAGCTTTTAACACGTCTGATATTGCCAAGCCTTTCAAGGTGACTTTTGATGACCCTTCTTTGAGTAAGGGAAAATTTGAGTTGATAGACCTGAACAGAATCAAGTCTGCTGACCAAATTGATCAAGTGGTACAACTTACCGTCGACTCCAAGAAAATTAAAGATGCCCAGGCAATCATCTCGCAAGGTCATGGAACTGTGGTAAGGGATGGCGACCTATGGAAAGTAGTGGAGAAGTTGAAACTCAAATTGAATTGATATGATTGTCGTAGGAATAATAGTACTTGTGGTCATCGCCTTTCAGGTATCTTTCTTTGTGAAGAACTTGAAAAGGATGCTCATGTTTCGTAACATCTTTTCCGCACCGTCGTCGTGGGCTATTAAGACAAATGAAGATCGTCAGACGGTATCAGGAATTAAGGGAGATGGTAACTCTATATTTGAGCTGATAAAAGATAACATCAACGACTATTTGGGTAACAGCCAAGGCTCGGTTATTGATTATAACATCTTGAAAGACGCGGTTGACAGAAACTGCGAGACCATAGAGGATGAGATCAATGCCCAGATGCCAGTGCCGCTTTATTGTGGCCTTGCTGGCACAATGGCAGGTGTGATCGTGGGCTTGTTCAGCTTGCTACATGAAGACAGCATATCCAGCTTGATGACAAGCGGATCAAAGTCGGTGGAAAGCGCGACCTTGGCCATGAATGGTGCCGCCAGTGGCATCAACGACCTGCTGGCAGGTGTCGCGTTGGCAATGGTGGCGAGTATATTGGGAATCTTGTTGACGACTGTCAACTCCGTGCTCTTCAAGCGTTTCAAGAGAGAGGAAGAGAAAGGTAAAAACAAGTTCCTGTCATGGGTGCAGTCTATTTTGCTGCCAAAGCTCCCCAACGACATCTCAGATTCCTTCTCCAGGTTTGTTGACAATCTCAACAGGTTCAACGACACGTTCAGGGAAAACACTCAGGGACTGGGACAGACCTTGAACCAGATCAATGAGTCTTATTCCATACAGGCAGACATCATCAAGACCATTCAGCAAATGAATGTAACCAAGATGGCCACGGCTAATGTCAAGGTGTTGAATGCTCTCAGTGCTTGTACCGACAAGTTGGAACAGTTTAATTTCTATCTTAACAGCATCGAGGGCTACACCAATGAGATAGAGGCTTTCCGGAGACAACTGAGCTCAGAGACCAACATGGTCTACCTCCTTATGGAGCTGAAAGACACATTGTCGAGCATAAAGAACTTCTTCAAGACGGAATTGGGTGAAATCGACCAGCGCAAGCAAGCGATTGGAAAGTCCGTCGATAATGTGGACGAATATGTCAAGGGGGCCTTGGAAAGGCTCAAGACATCTTCTTCAACGTCGGTCGATGAACTGAAGAAGGCTATCGACGATCATGCTCAAGGTCTGCAAACCTTCCTTGATCAGGAGAAGCAGATGCTTCAAGACATGAGCCAAGAGGTTCGCAATGAGTTTGACAGGCAGATAAGCCAAATACCTAACCTTGCCAAGCGGCTGGAGGATATTACCAAGCTTCCTTCACAGCTGCAAGCGCTCTCTGGCAGCATAGCGGAATCTAACAGAAAGATGGTGACCGGTATCACGCAGGCCAACCAGAACATGACCAGCGAGATAAAGCATGCGCTAAAGTCATTGGATTATTCTTCCTCTGGCAAAGGCGGAGGCTCTGCGAAGATATTCATACCGATGTGGATGAAAGTGGCGGTGATAGCTCTCTTGACCATTATTGCCGGAGCCTCTGTTGCCAACAGTTGGATTTCCTATTCTGCCGCAAACGTCAGCGACTCGCAAGAACAGATGGGCGGAAACATGGTGGTGCAATCAGACAGCGTGGCCAAAAAAGATACGCTCGTTGCCAACTCGGCAACGAAAGAAAACACGGCCAGTGATTCCGCTTCAGCACAAAAAACAGGACATCAATGAAGAAGCAGAAAGAGTCTTTTTTCTGGACGAGCTATTCCGACCTTATGACGAGCCTGTTCTTTATCATGCTTGTGCTCTTTGTCCTTGTCATAGTGCTTCTGCACAAGAGGATGGAAGTGACAGAGCAGCAATTGGAGGACATAGAGAATGTAGTCAATTCCACCAAGGACTTGAACAGGGAGTATTTCACTTATCGTCCAGAATATAAAAAGTATGTTCTGAACATCAAGGTGGAATATCCTGTCGGTCTTAGCAGTATCAAGAACATAGACGACAAGACCAAAGATGAGCTTTATGCCGCGGGCGTGGAAATCAGGAACTTTCTTCTCCGCCATCATGACGCGCAATATATATTGGTAATAGAAGGACAGGCGTCCAACTTGCGCGATGGCTTCTCTGCCAACTATCCTTTAAGCTATGACAGGGCTTATGGATTGTTCAAGTATTGGACTGAAGACAGGCATCTTGATTTTGGCGACAATTGCGAGATACAGATATCGGGCAGCGGTGACGGAACGCTTGACACTCGCTCCATGCGTGAGGCGGATGAGAAGAAAAACCAGCGATTCTTGATTCAGATACTGCCCAAAAACGTAATACAGGATGAAAAGAACTGAAACCCTTCGCAGCATCGTAGCCGTATGCCTTGTGGTAGTGTCTGCTTCTTGTGTCCATAAGTCAGGATACAGGAACAGGCATTCGCGTGCTAATGAGACGACGGTCAACCGGGTCGAGTCAAGAGATGACCGGGTGACGGAGCACACGCGAATACGCATGGTTAAGGAAAATGGGGTCTATTATGTCCCAATAGAAGTCAATGGCCTTAATCTTCGTTTCATTTTTGATACTGGCGCGTCAAGCATTTTGCTTTCAAGCGCTGAAGCAATGGTGATGTATCGTCAGGGCTTGATCTCAGACGATGACATTTTGGGTTCTTCACAAATGCAAGATGCCTCTGGAGGAATATCCACGGGTGTAGTGGTCAATTTGCGCGCGGTGAAAATTGGCGACATCATGTTGCACAATGTCCAAGCCACTGTCGTGGACAACATTCAGGCACCTTTGCTTTTGGGTCAAACTGCTCTTTCCAAATTTGGAAAGGTGTCGTTAGACTACAATCACGGATATATAGAGTTTAACTGATAGCCAACAATATAGGATCAGTATTGTTGGCATACAATTAAGCAATCAGGTCTTCCTTCCAGGTGCAGCACCCTGCAAGGAAGACCTGGTGTTTTTTTCAAACGGATATGGCATGGATAAAACGAATATGCATAGGTGAGCATTCGCGTGCATTGCAGTGTCTGGGTAGGGATGATTAGGGGCCGCCCCTGCAAAGCAAACCATCATAATAATTTACAAATGGTCGTCTGAGAATCGATTGTTTTCAACCGAGGTGTCGCTTGCGTGGAAATGACGCGATTATGGGCTGTTTTGGTAAATGGTTGATTATTAACTGGTTATGTTTTTGGCGGTTTCCGAGCGTTGCCGATTAGCTAAAATGGTGTCGCCGTTACGGTGCAATCGCGTCGCCGTTACGGTGTTATCGCGTTGCCGTTACGGTGAGATCGCGTTGCGATTACGGTGTAACGGCGACGCGATTGCACCGTAACGGCAAATAAAAATGGACGAAAAGCCGCCGGCGGCGTTGTGAAAGGGCGAAAGGCTACCCTTTTTCCGCTCTATTTGACCCTGTTTCCAAGTGTTAAATTTCGGCAATAATATTTTACAATTCAACATCATGTCATGGGCGTAGCCGATGTGGGTGGGGCAGTGTTTCTGGTCATCCAGCGGCCTTGGCAAGACGGCAGCGCGAAAAAAAACGCGCTACGCTTCACAGCGTCGCGCGTTTTTTGAGCTTGTTGGCCCGTGTGTATATATAAAGCAGGTCAGTTATAGGTTATAATTAAGTATTCCGTGAGCAATCTTACTTTTTGCTCTTAATTCGGTTGCAAAGTTACGCATATTGTCGGAATTGTGGTTGATAATGCGACGATATGTTACATCTATTGTTGCTAATATGACGATATGTAAGTATTTCGTGCTTCGTGTAATGCAATTTGTAAGGTTTCGGAGGCCGCATCCTAACAAATTGATGGAAAATGCCAAAACTTCCATAATTTTAGAAGAAAAATTTTTTGGTTACTGTCATTTTGTTGTAACTTTGCACCGTGAACAGCACAAAGCGTTCATTTAAAAGAAATAGAGCTTAACAAAATGTCAACAGGCGCATCGGTTACAGATAAGTGTTCAGAGGCAAAAGCCTCGCAAAAGGTCACGAAGATACCTTTTACGAAGATGCAGGGCGCGGGCAACGATTATGTTTACGTCAACACATTATTATATAATGTCGCCGACCCGTCGTCCACGTCAATCAAATGGAGCGACCGCCATTTCGGCATCGGCTCCGACGGCTTGGTGCTCATTGGCGCGCCTTCCGACCCCTCCGTTGCCGACTTCTCGATGCGCATTTTCAACGCCGACGGCTCCGAGGCCATGATGTGTGGCAACGCGAGCCGCTGCATAGGCAAGTATGTCTACGAGCGCGGCCTCTTCAAGGGCGACACCGTGCGCTTGCAGACGCTTTCCGGCATCAAGGTGCTCCAGCTTCACGTGGAGGGCGGCAAGGTGACGAGCGTGACGGTCGACATGGGCGAGCCACGCCTTGAGGACCCTGAGCAGTTCACTGGCACGCGGCCCGACGGCACGGATGGCGTTTTCGTGTCGATGGGCAATCCACATTATGTCAATTTCGTCAGTAAGGTAAGAGAGATAGACGTTGCCGCCCGGGGACGCGCCCTGGAGTTCTCCAGCAGCTTCCCCGAGCGTTGCAACATCGAGTTTGCCGAGACGCGGCCTTCCAGTGGCGACGTCCAGGCCATCCGCACCCGCGTGTGGGAGCGAGGCTCAGGCATCACCATGGCTTGCGGCACCGGGGCTTGCGCCACGGCGGTGGCCGCGGCCGCCACGGGCAGGGCACCACGGCAAACCGACATCGTCATGGACGGCGGCACGCTGCACATAGAGTGGGGCGCCGACAACCACGTCAGGATGACAGGGCCGGCGGAGATAGTCTTCGACGGCGAGATGGAACCATGACATCGATAAGTGTTTACAGGACAACAAAGAGACATTAGACAACCATTAAAATCAAAAAAGGAGAGAAACAATGGCATTAGTAAACGAATATTACCTCCGTCTTCCGGGCAGCTACCTCTTCGCCGACGTCGCCAAGCGCGTCACGGCCTTCAAGGTGTCGCATCCCAAGCAGCGCGTCATCAGCCTCGGCATTGGCGACGTGACCCGCCCCTTGGCGCCTGCCGTGGTGGAGGCCATGAAGAAGGCCTCCGACGAGATGGGCCACATCGACACCTTCCGCGGCTACGGCCCTGAGCACGGCTACGACTTCCTGCGCGAGGCCATCATGAAGGGCGACTTCCTCACCCGCGGCATACACCTCGACAAGGACGAGATATTCATCAACGACGGAGCCAAGAGCGACACCGCCAACATCCAGGAGCTGCTCAGGTGGGACAACAGCGTGGCCCTGACCGACCCCGTCTACCCCGTCTATGCCGACTCCAACGCCATGATAGGGCGTGCCGGGAAATTCGTCGACGGCAAGTGGGCCGACATCACCTACCTGCCTTGCACCGCCGAAAACAACTTCACGCCCGCGCTGCCCGACCACCGCGTCGACATGATTTACTTGTGCTACCCCAACAACCCCACGGGCACGGTGCTCACCAAGGACGAGCTTCGCAAGTGGGTCAACTTCGCGCTCCACAACGAGTCAATCATCCTCTACGACGCCGCCTACCAGGCCTATATCCAAGACCCCAACATACCACACTCCATCTACGAGATAAAGGGCGCGCGCAAGTGCGCCATAGAGTTCCACTCCTATTCCAAGACAGCCGGCTTCACGGGCGTGCGTTGCGGATACACCGTCATACCAAAGGACCTCATGGCCAAGACGCTCGACGGCAAGGACGTGTCGCTCAACGCCCTGTGGGAGCGCCGCCAGTCGACGAAGTTCAACGGCACCTCATACATCTCGCAGCGCGCCGCCGAGGCCACCTATTCTGAGGAGGGCCACCGCCAGACTCGCGAGACGATAGCCTACTACATGGACAACGCGCGCCTCATGCGCGAGACCCTCGTGGGCCTGGGCTACGACGTCTACGGCGGCGAGAACGCCCCTTACCTCTGGGTGCGCACGCCGGGCGGCATGGGCTCGTGGAAATTTTTCGACACCCTGCTCTACGGCTGCGGCCTGGTCTGCACGCCGGGCGTAGGCTTCGGACCCTCTGGCGAAGGCTACTTCCGCCTAACCAGCTTCGGCAACCGCGAGGACGTGGAAGAGGCCATGGAGAGAATAAAAAAGCTGTAAAGGCATAAACATCATAATATAGCAAATCCCTAATATCATTTTATAAGTATGACCAACGAAAGATTTGATGCCGTAGTGACTGCTTCGCACAAGAAGCCAGTCGAGGTGATCGCTCCCGTGGAGCGCCCATCAGAGTATTTTGGCAAGAAGGTGTTCAACCGCGCCAAGATGTACAAGTATCTGCCCGCTGATGTCTATCAGAAGTTGATTGATGTCATCGACAACGGAGCCACGCTCGACCGCTCTATCGCCGACGCCGTGGCAAAGGGCATGAAGCAATGGGCCGACGAGAACGGCGTGACCCACTACACCCACTGGTTCCAGCCCCTCACCGAAGGCACCGCCGAGAAGCACGACTCTTTCATAGAGCACGACGGCAAGGGTGGCATGATAGAGGAGTTCTCTGGCAAGCTCCTCGTGCAGCAGGAGCCCGACGCCTCCAGCTTCCCCTCAGGCGGCATACGCTCCACCTTCGAGGCGCGCGGCTACTCGGCATGGGATCCCACGAGCCCCGTGTTCATCATCGACGACACGCTCTGCATACCAACCATCTTCATCTCCTACACCGGCGAGGCCCTCGACTACAAGGCACCGTTGCTGCGTGCCCTCCACGCCGTCAACGTGGCCGCCACTAACGTGTGCCACTATTTCTATCCCGACGTGAAGAAGGTCATCTCCAACCTGGGATGGGAGCAGGAGTATTTCCTCGTCGACGAGGACCTCTACGCCGCGCGTCCCGACCTCATCCTTACCGGACGCACGCTCATGGGCCACGAGAGCGCCAAGAACCAGCAGATGGACGACCACTATTTCGGCACCATCCCTGAGCGCGTGCAGGCCTTCATGAAGGACCTCGAGATCCAGGCTCTCGAACTTGGCATACCTGTAAAGACACGCCACAACGAGGTGGCCCCTAACCAGTTTGAGTGCGCTCCTATCTTCGAGGAGACCAACCTCGCCGTGGACCACAACATGCTGCTCATGTCGCTCATGAAGCGCGTGGCCCACAAGCACGGCTTCGAGGTGCTGCTCCACGAGAAGCCTTTCGACGGCATCAACGGTTCGGGCAAGCACAACAACTGGTCGCTCTCCACCGACACCGGCATCCTGCTCCATGGACCAGGCAAGACGCGCGAGGACAACCTGCGCTTCGTGGTCTTCACCGTGGAGACGCTCATGGCCGTCTACAAGCACAACGGACTGCTCAAGGCCAGCATCATGGACGCCGGCAACGCCCATCGCCTGGGCGCCAACGAGGCACCTCCAGCAATCATCTCGTCGTTCCTCGGCAAGTCGCTATCGGGCGTACTTGAGCACATCATGAAATCTGACAAGGACGCGCTGCTCATCAAGGGCAAGGAAGGCGTGCAGATAGACATACCAGAGATTCCCGACATCATGCGCGACAACACCGACCGCAACCGCACGTCACCGTTCGCCTTCACCGGCAACCGCTTCGAGTTCCGCGCCGTGGGTTCTTCGGCCAACTGCGCCAGCGCGCAAATCGTGCTCAACACCGCCGTGGCAGAGGCTCTGACAAGCTTCAAGGAGCGTGTCGACGCCCTCATAGCCAATGGCGAGGACAAGTTCACCGCCATCCTCTCCGTGGTGAAAGACGACATCAAGACCTGCGCCCCGATCCACTTCGACGGCAATGGATATAGCGACGAGTGGGTGGAGGAAGCTGGAAAGCGCGGCCTCGACACCGAGAAGTCGGCACCGGTAATCTTCGACCGCTACCTCGACCCGGAGACCGTCAAGATGTTCGAGTCGATGTCGGTAATGAAGGAGAACGAGCTCAAGGCCCGCAACGAGGTGAAATGGGAGACCTTCACCAAGAAGCTGCAGATCGAGGCACGCGTGCTGGGCGACCTCTCGCTCAACCACATCATACCTGTGGCGACCCACTACCAGGCCATGCTCTCAAAGGACGTGCAGAACCTCATGGTCATCTACGGCGCCGAGAAGGGCAAGCAGCTCTCCGACCGCATCATGAACATCATCGAGCAGATTTCCGAGCGCACCGCCATCATCGAGAAAGACGTGGAAGACATGGTCAACGCCCGCAAGGTGGCAAACAAGATCGCCGACGAGCGCGAGAAGGCCGTGGCCTACCACGACACCGTGGAGACATGGTTCCAGCCCATACGCTACCAGATAGACAAGCTCGAGCTTGTGGTGGCCGACGAGCTTTGGACGCTGCCTAAGTATCGTGAGCTGCTGTTCATCAGATAAAGGTAAACAGATTCCTTGCCGCCCGCCGAATAAACTTACGGCAAGCGGCAACATATAAGGATAGCAATCTATTTCTTTTATTGGTTGTTTAATCTTGTGCGGGGCAACGTCGTGAGACGTGGCCCCGCCTTTTTCCGTTTAATCCGTACTATCCGTGTTTGAAAAGAAATATCGTGTGTCTTGCGGGATCGTGCCGATTATATATATCGCCCGTGGCGAGAATCACCTTGCCGTGGGTATGTCAAACTCGTACACCTTGCTAATCTTCTTGTCGCCCTGCACCACGCTGACGCAGAATTGGGCGTTGCCGTCTTTCAGGCGGTTGTCGGCCTTCACCAGTGCGGTGTACCTAATGCCCTTGCCCGGCTGTATCGACTCCACGTGCATGTTTGGCGAGATCATGATGTGGCGGTTGCCCGTGGCCTCCACCACCGTGGGCACCACGTCGTAGAGCGTGTGGTTGCCGCGGTTGTAGACCTCGAAGATGACCTTGCTCAGCTCGCCGCGCTCTATCTTGCCGTCTTGGTTGTCGTCCACGAAGCGCGCGTTCTTTATCTCTATGTCGGGCGTGTATTTCAGGTTCTCGGCCAGGTCGTCCACACTCGACTGCATGGGCATGTTCACGTCAGGCAGCTTCGCGCTGTAGTTGCCGCTGTAGTCGGAGCCATTGAAGTCGTATATGCGGTCGTCGCCTCCGTTGTTGGCGTCGAAGCCGCTGCCGCTGTAGTCGGAGCCTTGGTTGTCATAGCCATAGTTGTTGCCATGGCCATACGTGTTGTCGTTGCCATACGAGCCTTGTCTCCTTGCCTGCCTCTCGGCCCTCCTGGCGCGCATGTCGGCGATGTCGGCTTCGCGCTGCGCCTGCTGCTTCTGGTCGGTGGCCTGGCCAATGGCGGCTCCTGCTACGGCACCGCCCACCATGCCAACTATCGTGCCCACGTCGCTGCCGTGAGGCCCTCCTGCTATTCCGCCGATGGCCGAGCCGAAGATGCTGCCAAGGGTGCTGCCCATGTAGGCGCCCGTGCCCGTGTAAGTGTCGCAACTGCCAAGAAGCAGCAGTGCCGACATGCCGATAATGAATGACTTGCCCATCATGTTCTTTGTGTTTTTTTATTGTTCTGCTTGCAAAGTTACGGCAAAAGCGTGGGCCACGGCGTCCTTTCCCCCTATTTTAACATAGGCGTTTCCCTATTTCGCGAGATATATTCCCTTGCCGCGAACAGTGGCACGTTCTCCATCCATCCTTGTTCTTGGAAGCCGAGCATGATGTCAACTTTGCCCACAGGATAAGATTCCCCTTTCATGTTCATTACGCCAAGCAGCGAACCAGCCACGATGACGTGCAGTTCTGGCTTGTTCTCATAGAAGTATTTGAGCGAAGACAATACGGGTGGTATCTACACTTATATGAGGGAAAGCCCCGACTGTAATCACATTTTTATGAGGGAATATTCCATCTGCTGATACATTTTTATGAGGGAATGTCGGACGTAAAGATACACATTTATGAGGGAACGGCCAAGGAATTTTACATTTTTATGAGGGAATGCGTGAAGTGCCATTCCAAGATTCATTCTGATACGTCAGTTAACAGCCATTCGGATTGCGTGTTTTTGAGGTTTTCTTATGGTAAACAATCAGAAAGAAAATCCAATGAAATCAATTAAAAGCCAAGTATTTATCGGGGTTTTGGAAGATTACAGCGACTTTTGCATCTTTCCATTTTCTGAGTATTTTTCTTTTATTTTCCGACTTTTGTCCACACGTTGTCCACACATCCGAAGTTCTTAACTTTGCGTCATAACATTAAAATATTGATTATGGCCAAAAAGAAATTGTACAAGACAGCGGATGAAATCATCGCCGGCTATTCCTTGACTTCAAGCAAGGTGCATCGTAAGGTTTACCTCGTCGGCAGACCATTGAAAACGGGCAATGTATCATTGGTGCGTTATCACAGTAGTGGCTGTGGAAAATTCCGTGTGCGAGAGCGCGAAACAACTGGAGTAATCCTATGCAAAGAAAAGGATCAATCAGTCAAACTCGAGAATCAAGAGAAACTTAGATTACAGCAAGTGGTATGCGATACGCTAAATGCAGACCTGGAGCGTGAGGAAGCAGACTTCAAACCATTGCCAAAGACAAAGGTCTTGTTGTCTGATTATGTAAAGGAATTGGCAGAACGGTCGTAGAAGAAAACAGGTAATCGTCATAGTACCTATTCATCCATGAACTCACTTGCTCAGCATTCAGAACTATTCCGTCCACATAGTCAGCTTGGAGATATTGACAAGAAATGGTGTATTTTCTTTATTGATTATCTCAAGCACAAGGCGTTGAATCTGAATTTTCAGCGATCCAAAGACCCGAATAAACGTAAGGAGATACTTATAGGACAGAATTCTCAGAACCGACTTATTGCAACTCTCAACAACGCCCTGAATACGGCGGTAAGAGAATCGTTGATTGCTCACAACCCAATGAACGAATTAAATTCGAAAGAGAAGGTTCCTGCAAAGAAAGGCACAAGAGAATTTCTATCTCATAAAGAGATCAACATGCTGATTAATACTCCATTCTGCGCTATTTTACTGTGGCTCTGATACGGCAATGGCTGTTTTCTTATTCCGGAACAGATGTAAATAACTTGTAAAAAACGCAATAAAAACAACGCATTATTAAGGATTTTAATGAATTTTGACATGATTATAGTGGATTCTTTGTATATTTGCAAATAGATTAATATGTATAAACATGGAAAGAAAAATCAATCGCATTAAAGTGATGCTTGCAGAGAAAGGCAAAACCAACAAGTGGTTATCCGAGCAGGTGGGGAAAGACCCTGCTACAGTTAGCAAGTGGTGCACTAATGCTGCTCAACCTACACTCGAAACCATGATGTTGATTGCGAAAGTACTCGAAGTAGACTTAAATGACCTCGTAAGATTCGAAGCTTTACCTGGCATTGAGGGGAAATAACAAAAAGCGCAAGAACATACGCATGAGTTGAAACAAACGATGTGTCTTTTGCAGGAACATATTTAGTGCGTTAAAATTAGAACACTTTTATGACACGACAAAATATAGAGGAAATTCTCAAAATGCGATACTCTGTTTACAAGGCAGGTGCAAACGCTGGATGTTGGGCCGATATAGATCAGTCCGTTGCATCTGACATGATGGCATATATTTTCCCAAAGTCAGGAGGTATTGCATATTATAATCTGGTGCTTGAACTGATGCGAAAAGAACATAATATGTTCACCGGTGGTGTATATTCTTTGTTTAAGATGCCTGTTCAGGTAGAAAAGGAAATTATAGAATATTTGAAAAAGGGCGAGTTTGATTTCTCTAATGCTGTCGATGATTGTTGTGCCTATTTGGAATCAATGGACACAATAGTTACTGATCATTGTTTTACATCTGTAAATATAGGTGATTTCAACGCCAATGAGATTGACATAATTCTGAGACTTTGTGCATCTCACTATAGGTACGCTTTCCAAAATAAAGTAAATAGTTATCCATACTTTGCATGATGAGAAATACCAATTACAGCATTCAACTTGGAAAAGGTTGTGGTCTTGTAGACGAGACTTTGTCGCTTCTGTCAATATGTAATGCAGATACGACAAAGGAGTCTTTGGCTGCATATGTGCATGAAAACAATTATCTTGCAAGATGTACGGACAGACGTAGCATGGATATCGTGAAGCTTGTGTTCTGGCCTCGGTTCATGAAGTCAAACAAAAACGTTGCTCTTTGGCTTAGAGTAATCCGAGAAAAAGGGCTGATGCTACCACAGTTTAAGCAGCTTCTTATGATCTATTGCGCAAGGGAGAATGCTGTGATGTATGATTTCATTGTCCAATATCTTAATGAATACAAAGCCACGAATAAAACAACCCTTCCAACAGGTTGTATTAAGCAATTTGTAGACGACTTGGTAGATAAAGGTCTGGCTAAATGGAGTGACTCGGTAAAGACTCGAAATTCAAGTTATATAAAGGCTGTACTCGTAGATTTCGACTTTGTAAACCGCAGAGGAGACATTCTGCCTTATGAAGTTGCAGATTTTACCATTCTGTACCTTATGCATGAACTTCATTTCGAGGGCCTGTCCGACGTTGCCGTTTGGAATCATGAGGATTGGCAATTGTTTGGTCTTGATAAATATCAGGTTGGAGAACGAATAATGGAACTCAATTTGAAGGGAGGCTATATTGCTCAATGTACAGGTGATTTAATGACTATTTCGTGGAAATATAATTCAATGGAGGAATTTATCAATGGAACGTTATGAAGATAAAATAGAAAAGGCGCTTCAATATCTGAAACAGCCGAGCAAAACAGACGCACGAGGATGTGCGCCTATCGTATATCTGGTATATCAGCCAGAGGATGCAATTATTTTGCGTAACATCGTAGATACATTCCTTCGCCCTAAAGCCGATTACTATGGGTTCAATGTTCATAGTGTATCAATGGGCGATTTGATTGATAAGTTCATAAACAATCACGATTATCGCGACATCTGGACAGATTCTTCTGTTGATGAAGCTGAAATGTATAACAGTATAAAGCAAGAAATAGTCAATGATGAGTATTTCGAAAAAGCCATTATTGATATTCAGAACAAATTGAGTTCAGATACACAATCTTTGCTTGTACTTCGTGATGTAGAAATGCTTCATCCATTCTATATGATGGGTGTAATAGAGAACAAAATCTACAATAAGATTCAGGTTCCTACGCTTGTTTTATATCCTGGAGAGACTCAAGGCACAGCCCGATCTTTTCTTGGGGTATATAATCAAGACGGCAATTATCGTTCAATTAACTTCTAAAATTCAGAGCTATGCATAAAATACAGGACTTATTTGATCCTTCTAAAAAACTCAATCGTGCCATTGAGAGTGTTGTCACTTTCGGAGCCAAGACCGAACAAGACCTTAGCTCTGAAATCCGTGAGTATGTGGTGACTGAAAAACTTCATAAGAACTATGAAGATGTCATTCTGGATCTACAGGAAGCCTTCGATAATTCAAGTAAGGAAGTGGGCATTTGGGTGTCTGGTTTTTATGGATCAGGTAAGAGTTCTTTCGCCAAATACTTAGGTCTTTCTTTTGACAGAAGCCTATTGATAGATGGTGTCGTGTTTGGTGACCGTTTGATGAGTCGTATTCAGGATACGGCTATCACGGCTATGTACAAGACTATCATCGCGCGTCACAATCCTCAGGTGGTGATGATTGACCTCAGTACGCAGTCTGTAGCTGGTAAGATAGCAAATGTCAGTGATATTGTTTACTACGAAACGCTGAAATTGCTTGGTATCACTAAATCTACCGACCAGAAGGTAATGTGCTTCATTGACATGCTGCACAGCGAAGGCAAATATGAAGAATTCTGCAAGTTGGTAGAAACAGAAAAACATAAGACATGGGAATCTGTTGAATCTAATGACCTTGCAGCAAATCTCATCGCTGCAAGTTTGGCTCCACGTGTGCTGCCAGCCTACTTCCCTGACAGCGCAAGCTTTAAGGATATAAATTTGAATAGCGCCCTTAACGAGAAGGAACGATTTACCCGTCTATACAATCTTGTCAAGGAGAAGACCGGTAAGGACAAAATCATCTTTGTGCTGGATGAGGTAGGACAGTATGTTGCTTCAAATGTTGACCTTATCTTGAATGTACAGGGCATGATGCAGATCTTCAAGGATGAATTTCGTGGAGACGTATGGGTAATTGCTACTGCACAGCAAACACTTACGGAGGACAATCATGATGCCCAGCTCAATTCAAATGAGCTCTTCCGCCTGGCTGCTCGTTTCCCCGTTAAGGTCGATATCGAGGCCAATGATATAAAGGAGATTATCACAAAACGACTCTTGGGTAAATCGCAGGAGGGCCAGTCATACCTCAAGAAGCTCTTCTCTAACAATGAGGGTGTACTCAAGAACAGCATACATCTCACCCTGCAGGAACGTAGCATATACAATCAGGTGCTGACTGAAGAGACGTTTGCCAATCTTTATCCATTCCTGCCGGTTCATATTGACATCCTTTTGTCTTTGCTTCAGAAACTGGCAAGCAGGACTGGAGGTGTAGGCTTGCGTTCTGTCATCAGACTGATCCGTGACATCCTGGTAGACAACCATCTTGCTGATGCTACCATCGGTCAAATGGCTGGCCCAGAGCACTTCTATGACGTGTTGCGTACCGACATGGAGAAGAACTCATCCAAAGAGATTGTTATTGCAGCCGATAAGGCCATACAGATGTTCAATGGCAATGCCCTTGCTGTGAGAATCTGTAAGACCATTGCTGTCATGCAGCTTTTGGATGATTTCAATCTCTCATTCGACAATTTGTGTGCCCTCCTTTACAATTTTGTAGGAAGTAACTTTGATAAGAGCAAGGTGCGTGATATTCTTGATGAAATCATGCAGTCTGACGGGCTCACACTTCAGGAGATTGATGGTAAGTACCAATTCATGACTAATGCTATCCTTGGCATCCGTGAGGAAAGAAATAAGATTATCCCCCGTGATAGCGAAAAGGCAGATGTGCTCCAGAAGCAATTGCAAGATATGCTTTCTCCTGCACCTTCGGTAAATGTATATTCGAGCAAAACAATCACTGCAGGCGTTGAACTGACAGAGCGCAACCGTCCATACAATATTCATGCGGCAACAAGCCTGAAGATTAATATCAGATTCGTGGATGGAGCATCATACAATGAAACCCACCAGTATCTTCTGACAGAGAGTACCCGTCAGGAGAATTCTCGTATATTGTACTGGCTCTGTACTCTAAGCAAAGACAAGGAGGCTATCCTACAGGAAATCGTACGTAGTCAGAATATCAAGAATCGTCATCAAAACGAGACCAACAAGGAGATTCAAGCTTATCTCCGTGCACAGTCAGATAACGCTGAGGAAAAGAAGCGTCAGCTCACACAGATTCTGCGTGAAGCTATGGCAAATAGTGAAATTATCTTCCGTGGTTCTCCTCAGCAGGTGAACGAGGAAACTTATAAGACTGTTGCCTTAAAGCAGATTGCAGAAAAGGTATTCGAAAAATATCCTTTAGCATCTACCAACATGAAGAGCGACTGTGTAAATAAGTTGGCCTCATATAGCGACATTACCACCATCCCTGCAGCACTCAATCCTTTCGGTATTATCAATACGAGCAAGGGAACGATAGACACCTCAAATGCTGCTATCGCTGAGATAAAGGATTTCATTGCTCTGCGTAATGAGGCTACTGGCCAAGACGTGGTCAATCACTTTGAACGTGATCCTTATGGATGGTCAAAGGATACCATTCGTTATATCGTCGCTCTGATGCTAAAGGCAAGTATCATTCAGATTCGTGTAGCTGGAAAAAACATAACTGTATTCGGTGATTCTGCGGTTGATGCAATGTCCACAAACAATAGTTTCAACAAGGTTAGCATTTCGTTGAATACGGAAGGAGCGTTGACAATACCTGAATTGCTCAAAGCGGCTCAGAATCTTACCAGTCTCTTCAACAGCTCACGTATCGCTCCCGTCAAGGATCAGATTGCTAAGGAAGCTTATGCCAAGATAAAGTATTACCAGCCAAGGTTTAATAATCTTATCCCAGACTTTGCCAATCTTCATTTAGCAGGTCTACAGAACATGCAACTGGCAGTTAATTATGGCCAGCGTATCCTGGATAGTGAGGGCGGCGAAGCTGCTTATCTGTTGGGTAAGGATGAAGATTGCGTTAAGTCATTCAAGTATGCAATGGACTTTATGAAGTGCAACAAGCAGGCCGGGCTTATCGATCAGCTCAAGCATATCAACCTCCTTTCCAATCAAGCCTCTACACTGCCAGAACTTACCCAGCTAAGTGACTTCAAAAAGCATGTAACGGAGGTCGGACAGGTTTATAATGACTACATTGGTAATGCAGACCTTCCTTCAATTGTTTCCGAGATTACTGACTTGCGTAACCAGATAGACAGTTACCTCACTCAGGCTTGTGTTGAATTCCAGACACAGGGCAATAGTATTCTTGGCGACTGCCGTGACGAGGTTAAGGCAATGGCGGAATATCCCCAGCTTACGGATTCTCAGAAGATTCAGATCGACACTCAGTTGGACAACCTAAATATAGATTGCAGAAGCAACACTATTGAAGGATTGCGCGAGATGGTTAATACCTTTGTCAGCTACAAGATGAACAATGTGGATGCCATTAAGAATCGTGTGCGCAATCAGGCCAAGTCAAATGCACCAGCCGTGGTTGTGACTCCTCCTGCTGATCCAGAACCACATTTCACTCCTGGTGGAGAAGAGCCAGGAAATGGTGAAGGCGGTAGCGCTGCACATGAATCTGGCATTAAGGCAAGTCAAGTTAAGTTCAAAAAGAGAATTACAACAAAGGCAGACCTTCAGGCTATCATTGATGAGTTGACCAAACTCCTGGCAACGGTTGATGATAACAACCCTGTGGTTCTCAACATAAACGAATAATCAAATTCACGAGATAGTTATGATTTCTCAAAATGCAAAGAAAGTGCTGGAACGGTTCGTCAGTTCAGCCAAGAACCTGTTGATGCAGAACGTAACAGAGCTGCTTCAACAGTACTATGGCATATGGGCTGATGGCCACACCATTCCAGTGGAACAACTTGCTAATCAAGATACCGACATTGTCCATACGGCACGTATGCTTCGCGAACGTATGAAACACCTCCTTGCAGCCCTCCCGGAAACAGAGGCGAACAAGGAGCGCCTTGCTGTGGGCCAGCTTATAGCAGAACAGGCATTTACCCAACTTAACCGCTTCTGCGCCCTTCGCATGTGTGAGGAACGTGACCTGATTCTCGAGAGCGTTAGAGCCGGCTATGATTCTGTAGGTTTTCAGAGCTATGATGCTATTGCCCAGCAAACGGGTATGCCAAAATACAATCGCTACAAGTGGTATCTGCATAGCATCTTTGACGAACTTAGTATTGAACTTCCTGCCGTCTTTGATCGTTTCTCGCCTTATGGGTTGGTATTCCCCGACGAGAACACATTGCTAAAACTGCTCGACCTCATCAACGACACACAGCTCAGCGAGTGGTATGACGAGCAGAATGGCATGACAGTAAACTTCTGGATGGAGGATGAGACTTTAGGCTGGATGTTCCAGAACTACAACTCTCTGGAGGAGCGTCGCAAGATGCGCGAGGAAAGCAACAAGCCACGCAACAGTCGTGAGATGGCTGTGCGCAACCAGTTCTTTACGCCGGAGTACATCGTCCGATTCCTTACCGACAACTCTCTTGGCCGAATCTGGTACGAGATGACCAAAGGACAGAGCCGAATAGGTGAGGAGAAATGTCACTACATGGTGCGTCGTCCAGACGAGACCATCGAGGAACGTGCCATCAAGGAGCCGACCGAGATTCTCTCTCTCGATCCTACATGTGGCTCCATGCACTTTGGCCTCTATCTCTACGAGGTGTATGAGTATATCTATATGGATGCATGGGACAATCATCCTGAGCTGCTGATACCGTATCGCGAGATACACACCCGGGAATCGTTCCATCGCGAAGTGCCAAGACTGATTCTTGAGAATAACATATTCGGTTGCGAGATTGACCCTCGTGCCCTTCAGCTTGCTGCGCTTAGCCTCTGGCTTCGTGCCCAGCGTAGCTATGGCGAGATGGGCATTCCTGCCTGTGAGCGTCCTCTCATCCGCAAGAGCAATCTGGTTTTGGCAGAGGCTATGCCGGGCAACAAGCGTCTGCTCAAGGGCTTGATGGACGAGCTGGACAAGCCTATGCAGCGTCTGCTCACCACCATCTGGGACAAGATGAAGTTTGTGGGCGAGGCTGGCTTGCTCTTTAAGATGGAGAAGGAAATCAGCGACGACATTGAATATCTGCGCAAGAACTGGAGCAAGGTGAACCAAAACCGTAATCTCAAAGTCTTTGATACGGAAGAACGCCGTGCTGAGGTTATGGCAGCCAATGAGGCTCGCCGTGAGCTTCGTCATCATAAGGATGAGTTCTTCGAGGAAATTACGGAGCGTTTGCAGACTGCCTTGCAGGAGCTTTCTTCCCGACTGAGTGAGGAGGAAGGCTACGAGAATGCGCTCTTCTCGGAGGATGCCACCCGTGGCTTCGCCTTTATCGAATTGTGCCAGAAGCGATTCGATTGCATCGTCATGAACCCACCGTTCGGTGAGGGAAGCGAGCACACCTCGCAATATCTTAACGACAACTATCCTACTTGGAGCAAAAACTTGGTTTGCGCCTTCTTCGACCGTATGCAGGAGATGCTGGATGATGAGGGCAAGTTGGGAGCTATCTTCGACCGTACTGTCATGGTCAAGTCGAGCTACGAGGCGTTCCGCCGCCGTAATCTTTGCGGCTTTATCACGGCATGTGCCGATACGGGTTGGGGCGTGCTGGATGCAAGCGTGGAGACTTCTACGTTGGTGCTGAATAAACTCTGCTCGGATGTGGAGGGCGTGTTTATGGATGTGCAGGATGTGGAACCTGATGAAAAGGATGAGAATCTTTCAGTATTGATAAGGACATATAATAGAGGTGAGGATGCGAAGTGGATTTATGTGGCTAAGTCGGTGGAGTTTAGTAATTTGCCGAATACGACCATTGGTTATTATTTTGATGAGGAAACTTTGAGAATTTTTAGATATCCGAAGTTTATAGAAAGAGGTTTTGATTCCAAAAAAGGTCATGATTTAACAGCAAATGTATATCCTCGTTTGTTTTATGAGGTCATTGAGATAGAAGACTTCTCATTGATGTATAATGGTGGTGGATTCACACAATTCTATTTTCCTTATAGGGATGCAACAAAATTTGTAGAAAATATAATACGTTCAGATTCTGGATGCAATATAAGAAGCCTTCATTTACAAAAGTTAGGCATGATAGGCTTTGGAAAAAGAGGGGATATCCTTGATGCTCATGTACTGAAAAAGGGTATGATATTCACACGAGAAGGTATAGGATTGCCAAATATTTCAAAAAATGACGCTTATGCAACTTTGACGTTTCTTAATTCAAATGTCTCACAATATGCAATCAATCAATATTGTGGACAACATAAAGGAAATGGTTACGTCAACCTTCTCCCTATGCCCGACTACGCCACTCGCCAGTCAGATATTGAGCGTATCGTCAACGCTATCATTGACATCAAGCGCAAATGGTTCAGCTTGGACGAGACCAATTTGGAATATCATGGTTTGATAGCACAGATGGAGTTGAAGGGCGGCATCGAGGCAGGTCTTGATAAGATGCAAGAACAGTTGACAGATGATTACGCCCGATACGTGGAACTCGTCAAGGAGAACGATGACCTGTGGATGGACTTGGCTGACATCGACCGAGGCAGCGAATTCCGACAGACCTTGAACGACTATAAGGCTCGCCGCCCATACGAGGAGCTATTGTCGATAGACGGAGCCAGCAATCTGAATGAGATAGACAAGAAGACGATGGCCCAGGAGATGGTGATGGAATTGGTGGGCATGGCTTTCGGCAGATGGAACACGGCATTCGCCAATGGAGAAAAGGCCATCCCTGCGTTTGGCGACGTGTTCGATGCCATGCCATTCATGCCTGTGGTAAGCCAAGGCGAAGAGCCATGCCCAGCTCAGCTCGCCGTGCCGTCCGACGGCATCATGACCAACGAGGAGGAGAGTCCGCTCTGCCTGGCAAGCCATGTGCGTGAGGTGATGATCTGGCTGTGGGGCGACCGTGCCGACGATATGGAGTATGAGCTTTGCCAGCTGATAGGCTGCAAGAGTCTGCAAGCCTACCTCTCATCGCCAACTGGCTTCTTCGACTACCACTTCAAGCGATACACCAAGAGCCGTCGCAAGGCACCTATCTACTGGCTCCTTGCATCGGAAGACGGCACGATGGATTACTGGGTATATTATCCCAAGCTCAGCAAGAACACTTTGCCACAGCTCATCATCCAGCTGCGTGAGAAGGGAGAGCAATTGCGCACACGTCTGAACGCAGCTCTTGCCGCCCACGACAAGACGCAAGAAACGCAGGTGCGCGCAGAGCAAGAACAGGTGGAAGGCATGATGGAAAAGCTGAACCGCATCATTGAAGCAGGCTATGTGCCTAACCACGACGACGGCGTGCCCGTGACGGCAGCCCCCTTGCAGCATCTTGCAGCCAGCCGCTTGTGGCGGACAGAATGCGAGAAGAACATGGAGCTGTTGGCGAAAGGCGACTACGACTGGAGCCACCTTGCCATGAGCATGTATCCAGCCCGAGTCGCTCAAAAGGCAAAGAAGGACTGGTGTATGGCGCTCACCCACGGCTTGGAGCACATCTGTGAGAACAAGCCAAAGGAAAAGAAGACAAGGAAGAAAAAGGCCGATGCAATACAGACAGAAATGAATTTTGATTAATTAGAAAATACATTGTCATCATGAGAATAAATGATATAACCATAAAAAACTTCAGAGGCTTCATAGAGGAGAGGCACTTTGAGTTGGATGCCAAAATGAATGTGGTGTTAGGCAACAACACCATGGGTAAAACCACATTACTACAAGCTATCCAGATAGCCTTGGGCGCCTATCTAAAATCGCTTTCTCAATTGCCAAGTGAAGATGCTTTCAAGAAGAACTTCAAGGTAGATGACAGACCGCTTGTTTACAGCGAAGCCATTGAAGACTTTTTGTATCCTACTAAGGAAAATCCGACTATTTCTGTCCATGCAACCATGTCCACAATAGGTAAGGTTGATGGTCAACCGTTCGAAGAAATGAAAGATATAGAATGGAGCAGAGAAATGAAGGGAAAAACCACCGTTAATACTGGTGGTTTGGCAGAACTGGTGAAGAAATGGGAAGGCTATAGAATACAGGAAAACTCGGAGACTGATGTCGTACTTCCGTTGGTCTTGGCTTTTGGAGCCGACCGAATAGACAATAACTATAAATTGGTGGATAAGAAAGCCAATATCAGTCGGCTGGTTAAAGCCTATAAGTGTGCATTGGCAGAAACAGTTGACTTCAAAAGTGCTTTAGCATGGTATTATAACTTTAACTCCAAAGGCAAGAAATCGCCAGAAGTGGAAGGAACCGACATCGCATTTGAGGAGGCGTTAGAGACTGCAGCCCGAATTAAAAACATTGCAAGAGAAGAAGGCAACAGAAGTTTCTGGGCTGACGTAAAAGTGGTGGGTGCCAACGAATCCACACGTCTGAAATATGAGATGATGAGTAGCGGCTTTAAGGCTATGGTAAATATGGTCGCCGAGATTGCTTATCGTTGTATAATGCTCAACAGATGGTTGGGTCGGGATGCTGTCAGGAAGACCCCTGGCATTGTGCTTATTGATGAGATTGACCTTTACCTGCATCCACATTGGCAGCAGCATGTATTGGCTGACCTTCAAGAGGCTTTTCCAGAGATACAGTTTGTTGTATCTACCCATTCTCCGTTTATCGTGCAGAGTGTGGATAGCCAGAATGTGATAGCACTCGATAGTCAGAATGCTCCTATCTCTCCGAATAATAGAGGCATAGAGGAAATTCTTGCCTGTGAAATGGGTATGCAGGGAATGTTGCGTAGTAAAACATATAGAACCAAACAGGAACTGGCTAAAAAATACTTCGAACTGGTCAAAGCAGGCAAATCGGGTGAGGCAGAAACTGAAGAAGTAAAGAAGAAACTCAACGAGTTAGAGCTTGAGGCAGGATTGTTACATGACCCAGCATACGAAGCATTCTTAAAATTAAATCGTGGTAAGCTATGAGACCGTTAGATAAAAAGAACGCTGGCGATAGCATTGACCTTTACGCTGATATATTTGATATGGGTACCACTGTACACACAATCAAATCAGAATATAAGGAATATGGTAAGGCTCGCAAAGTGCTTCTTGCTAATTTTGGCAATTATTGCTCGTACTGCGAGAATTATTTTGCCAATGGTGCTACGTTTCAGACTGAGCATATACAGCCTAAGGGATTGGAGAAATATGCTCATCTAAAGACTGTTTGGGACAATTTTTTGCTTTCATGCCCTACCTGTAATTACAAGAAAGGCGATAATGATGTAATATATGAAGACATTCACCTCCCTCACCGTAATAATACGTACTTGAGCTTAGTGTATAAAGAAGCGGGGGTTGTCGAAGTGAATCCGGCTTTATCTGCAGAGTCGCAGGCAAGAGCACAAGCCCTAATTGACCTTGTAAAGTTGGATAATCCTGATTCGGAAACAGACTTTCGTTGTGATGTACGCAGACAAACCTGGGACAAGGCTCAGATGTTTTTAACAAAGTATGAAAATGGCGAATATGAACTCCGCGATATGATCAATACAATAAAGGAGTGTTGCTGTTGGTCAATCTGGTTTACTGTGTTCAAGGATCATCCTGAGGTACGTAAGGAATTGATAGATAAGTTTCCGGGTACTGCCAAGGACTGTTTTGATCCAAACAATGGATATGAACCAATAGCATGTGTTTCTCATCCTGTTTAATATTTAATATACAATGGACATACAAGGATACATACTCGATCACTGGCTGGCCAAGATGAAGCCAGAGTCACCGGTGTTAACAATATATGACAAGGATGGTATCTATTACGACCTGCTGCCTTTGGCAAAGGAGAAGGGCATTAAGGTGATTGATACCACAAAGGGACTGCTAAACGCAAGATTGTCAGCATCTCGTTTCTGGTGCAATGAGCTCTCATTGAACAAGGATTCGAGAATGATAATATATCGTAAGCGTTCAATGCCAACCAATAACCGAGATTGGGTGGAAGAGCCTTTTATGTCATTTTTCAAGAGTGAACAGGTATTTCCTTACGGTCCACAGGATGGTTATGAAAACATTTGTAGGACATTCCTTCCTGCCAAGCAGAAGGAACTGGACCAACTGTTCGAACAAGGTTCTACATCATTCAACATGATCAATGCCTTGCTCGATGGTGCTGCATATCCTGAGCTTGAGCACTTGACAACAGGCAAAAGCTTCGCAGAGATGACAGTTGGCTTACTGTCTCAAACCCAGTGCGCTGATATGAAGTGGCTCAAGGAATGGAAAGTTTTTGCTACTGCTCAATATCCAGGATTGGATTCAAATGGAGTAAACCTGAAGGATGTGCAACTCAAATTGTGGGCATATCTGCTCTTCAGTGAGTTTGTGTTTGACTTGCCAGAGGCATTACCCGATAATCTGACTAGTGTAGCAATGGCACCCGAACAGATGAAGGAGAAGATATATCTGATTTGTGATAAACTCAGAAACCAGATAAACCTCAGGGAAACTTATGTCCGCATGGCTAATAAAGTTGCAGAGCAGTTGAACCTGCAGGAGGTATTTGCCAAATCAAAACATTTAGGCTATCGCGTGACATTCAGTTTTGAAAATAGCGTAGAGTATGACCGCTTCATTTCCTACCTGAAAGAAGGAAAACAAGACGATGCAACTGTATTATGCAAAAAGAATCTCTCGGAAGTTTGGTGTCAGGAAGATTTGGAGGTCGCTACGTTCTGGAAGTTAGCAGAACATACGCTAACGCTATTGGCATGCATTCATCAGGGCATCAAATCCGACGGTACACTGAAGGAACTGGTGGATTGGTATGCCGAAAGTGGTTGTATGGCTGACTACGCATTCCGTAGGTATCACACAGATTTGCTTGGTGCAATCAACATGCCAAAGCAGGTAAAAGAACTCACCGGGATAGTGAACACTCGCTACCATGAGTTTACCGAACGGGCTGTGAAGATTTATCAGCAGTCAATCACCCAACTGAAGGATTTCCCCGTACTCAAGAATCAAGGATGCTTACAAAAAGTATATCCTGCATTAGAGGAAGGCAAGAAGGTAGTATTTGTAATGGTTGATGCGTTCCGTTTTGAGATGGGAAAGAAGTTCTCGGAGCAGATTGAGCGTAGCTACCGCGAACGAGTGGATTTTTCTCCACATATTTCATACCTGCCTTCTGTGACCCGTTTTTGCATGGCAAACCATCTTGACGATATTGTTCTTGTAGAAAAGTCAGGAAAACTGCAGCCTTCAATCGGAGTTGATGTAATAATCACGCCAGAGGACAGAGTGGATTATCTGCGCAATAAAACCGGTGTTGAGATTCAGGATGTCCGTCTGGAAGACTGGAATGCTTCTGTTGTAAGCGACAGTACACGATTGCTTATAGTCCGTAGTGTAGGAATTGATACAGCCGGAGAAAATGACAAGTTGAATGGTCTGGCTGCAATGGAACGTGAAATGATTCGCCTGGCACGTCTTATTGAAGATTGCAAACGACTCAAATTTGATATGGCTGTCATTGTGGCTGATCATGGTTTCATGCTTCAACCGGCATTCCGTGTTAGTGATCAGATTCAGAAGCCTGCTGGTAGCGACATTGTTCTCGAAGAATCAAGAATGCTTGCTGGTAATCTGAATGATTCTCCTGATACCCTCTCCTTTACACCGGCACAATTCGGAGCAAATATTAGCGCTATGAAGCTCGTATATGCTAAAGATTACACCGTATTCCGTCGTGGAGAAGTGTATTATCATGAAGGACTGTCGCTGCAGGAAAATATTGTTCCTATAATAACTGTCAAGCTGCAGGAAGAAAAGCAGAGACAACAGTATCGTGTTTCTCTTACCTATAAAGATAAGACCGAAGGCACTGTTTATATGCATCGCCCCATTATTGACGTCAATACAGTTTTCTCAGATTTGTTTGCCGATGATGTAAATATCCGAATTACAGTAGTTGGCGACGATGGTAGTTCTATTGGTCGGCCTGAAGGAAAATTCTATAACGACGTAACGGAGCTTGTGGATATACCTGCAGATGCAGCCAAGATTCGTCAACCTATCAGTATTGACGATGACTACAATGGTCACACCATTGCGGTGACAGCTTTCGATGCGGAAACAAACGCAACATTATCTGTTCTAAGACTAAATTTTGAAAGTGAATAAGCAATGGATGCATTAGATATAAAACTCAATGAAGCCTTTCCTGGCAAAGTTGTTAGAAAAGACCTCCTGCATGAAATCAAACGTGCAGTCAATGTGCCTTCTTTTGTTTTGGAATTCCTTTTGTCTCGTTACTGTGCAAGTGAAGATCCGGAAGAAATTGAGGAGGGAAAGAAAGCTGTGCTGCAAACCATCGAGAAGTGCTATGTTCGTCCAGATGAGTCGAACAAGGCTCAGGCAATTGTTGAACAGAAAAAGCGTCACAAATTCATCGATAAAATTCATGTTAAGTACGTTGAACGCGAAAAGAGATATTGGGCTGAGATGGAAAACTTTGCCTCTAAGCGCATAGCTATAAATTCAAATTTCTATCAACAGAATGAGAAGCTTCTTGAAAGTGGAATTTGGGCAGAAGTAACCTTGGCCTACAACGAGGTCGAGGAGGATGATTATGCATTCTTTATTGAAGATTTACGTCCAATTCAGATTGCTCATTTCGATGAGCAGAAGTTCTTCCGTGGACGTGAGAGGTTTACGACTGACGAATGGATTGATGTTCTGATTCGAAGCATCGGTATTGATCCTGATTGGTTGGCGGAACGTTCTCGTAAGCTTAACGGAGACAAGAATGGACGCAGACTTAAGTTCCATATTCTTTCTCGCTTCTTGCCATTGGTTCAGAGTAACTACAATAGTATAGAGCTGGGTGGACGAAGTACGGGTAAATCTTACTTCTATTCAGAATTCTCGCCATATTCTACTTTGTTGTCTGGCGGCCAGGCTTCTACTGCTACTTTGCTCTACAACAATCAGAGAAAGCAGGTGGGAGCTGTTGGCTTTTGGGATAATGTGGCTTTCGATGAAGTTGCCAAGATGAAAATCAAGGATGCGGATACTGTGCAAATCATGAAGGACTATATGGCCAATGGTCGTTTCTCTCGTGGACGTGAGGTGACCGGTTATGCCAGTTTCTCATTTGTCGGCAACTTCGATTTGAACATTCCTCGCATTGTCAACAGTTACGATCATGACTTGCTTGTTACTTTGCCTGAGGCTTTCGACCTTGCAGTAATTGACCGTATCTATAACTACATTCCAGGTTGGGAGATTCCAAAGATTGATGATAGTGCTTACAACAATAACTTTGGTTTGATTACAGACTATATGTCTGAAGCTCTTCATTATCTGTTTGTACACGACAGTGACTATGTTGGCGTTGTAAATTCAAGACTAAAAAAGGGTGACAACATTGAAGGACGCGATAACCGTGCTCTTCAGAAAACCATCTCTGGCTTTATCAAGTTGTTGTTCCCTACAGGACAACCAACAGATGAAGAGTTCGATGAAATTGTTGAATATGCTATTGAAGGTCGCCGTCGTATAAAGGAACAGTTGAATAAGCGTAAGCCGGATGAGGAATACGCTCGCATTAATATGTCTTATATTAATAAGGATGGACAGAAGGTGGTTGTGTATTGTCCGGAAAGCAAGTATAGCATAGCAACACAAAACCCTCGTAAGGATGCCAATATGCATGTTCTCACAGAGCCTGCCCATGATAACGTTGTTACAACTCCTGTAACTGCTAATGTTGAACCTAAGATAACCCCAAATCATGTTCTGTCTGATATTGTTCCTGGAAGTGAAACGGTTGAAGACGGAAGTCTAAAGGAAAAAACGGTTGATGTTCAGTATGGTGATACTGGGTATGGATATGATGACCTTTTCGCAGAATATCTTAAAGGGGCTTCCATCGTTATGTTGGAGGAACCATATTTGACTCATGGCTTCCAGATGACCAATCTTGTTCGTTTTGTGGAACTACTTGTAAAAATTGGTGATTGTAAGGTTTTCCGCCTTGTTACAAAACCTGGCGAAACTCCAGAAGAATCGACTATTATAAGCGACAGTCTCCAAAGATTAAAGAATACTCTTGATGACATGGACGATGTTTCTATGACTTTCGAGTATGAGTTCGATGAAAACTCGCATGACCGATATATCCGTACAAGCAATAACTGGGATATTACACTTGGACGCGGACTTCATTTCTATCAGAATCTGAATCCAAACAAGGATAGCAGGAATTTCTTCCAAATGGGAACATACGACCTGTCGTTGCGTCCATGCCTCAAGACAAGATTTACTTTTATGAAACGTAACGCTAAAGAATAGATTTATGTGGTCAGATATCGAAACCGATAAAAAACTCACCGAGCTTGCTCCCCGAAGGACTCCAATAGGAGTGGTGTGCCGACCGATTTTTCAAAACCGGTAATTAGGCTTACCGATTTTGAAAATCGTTGTTATAAGGCATCGAGCAAGCTCGGTATGGAAGATAAAAAAATATTAGCATTTTATTTTGTGGTTTCGTGCATTTGTACCTATTTTGCAATAGGAAATCGCTTGAAATGAGGATGATAATCATGGATTTATGTCCACACATTGTCCACACGATGGGGTTCCTTAGTACGCAAATTACTGAATTTCAGTGTGGTACAACATCTCGGGGTTGACTGTTTTTTCACACGGATCTCAAAGATTATAAAGATTGTTGGCTTCACCGATTGCGCGCACCGTCTTTCAACGCTTTGCTGGGGGCGGGTCGTGGATGAGAACATAAAGCCATGGTCGCACTTGTGTTGTGCGTTGACCTGTTTCTTATTACATCAACATTTGGCATAATGAAACATCCACAAGTTGTATAATGAAATTGCCACATCTTGCATAAAAGAAATGGAGTTCCGTTCATTTTCAATGTATTTTCGCTAACTTATGCATGCATAATCAAAACGGCAAGTATCAGTCAACACCATTTGCGCTGACATTGAGAACAACATATAAGAAGGGGCAAAGAACTTGAAGCTCCTCGCCTCTAAAATCGACACCACGAAGATGAAGGCGCCATCATTCCTCATGATACTTACCGGCACCACAAGATACGCCATACGGCGTGAGGACGGTGTGTATGTGGTGCCTGTCGGGTGCCTTGTTATTTCACGCCTATCTTGGCGAAGCGGATCTTCTCGCCCGGCGTCACCATGCGGTCGGCCTTCAGCTTGAGGTATCGCGTCTTCGTGGCCTTGAAGCTGACGGTTTGCGTTATCGGGTTGTTCTGTATGTTGGAGAACTCTCCCGAAGCGAGCGTGGCCATGGCGTTGCCGTTGGCGTCGCAGGTGCTGACGGTGTAGCTGTGGATGAGTCCCGTGGGCTTGTCGCCCTGCATGGGCAGGTATTGCAGCGAGCTGACTTCGGTGGCCTTGCCCAGGTCTATCACGATGGCGTCGTCGGCCGTCTCGTTGACGGTGAGTGGCAGCGAGGTGATGTCTTCGGCGTCCTTGCTCCACGATAGTTGCGCGTCCTTGCCGCCATAGTAAACGCCCACGTTGTTGATGCACAGCGGGCCACGCGCGTCGAGGATGCGCACGCGTATGCCCTTCGTCTTCACCGTGGCGAAGCGCACTATGCGCTTATAGCCTATCGTGGTGGTCTGCTCGGGCTGTTCCACGGCTTTCCACGAGCCGTCGTCGGCGAGATATTCCACGCTGAACTTCCTTACGCGTTGCCCCAAGGGTATGTATTCCTGCAGCATGATGCGGTTCATGGGCTGCGGCTTCTTCAGGCGGAACTCTATGTCGGCAGTCGTCACCCCGTCGGGCGTGGCCCAATATGTGTCCCACGAGTTGTCGGTCATGGCCTTTGCCGCGAACTGCTTGCCACGCGTGCTGGAGACCTTGGGCGCCATGCCTGCCACGATGTTGTGGCCCAGCTCGCGCTCTATTATCTTGTGGAAGGCCACGGCGTTGGCCGAGTCGACAGGGTGGATCAGCCCGTCGCGGTCCACGGGGAAGTTGAGCAGGAAGGTGGCGTTGTGGCCCACGCTGCGATAGTAGAGGTCGGCCAGTTGCTCAGGCGACTTCACCTTGTCGTCCTCCTCGGGGTGGTAGAACCATCCCGGGCGAATGGACACGTCGCACTCCGCCGCCGTCCACTGGTTGCCGTCGGCGTGGCCATATTGAAGCTCCGGGTATTTGGGATAGCCTGGATACACCTCGCCCTTGCGCAGGAAAGCCCAGTTGGTCTCTCCGGCTACTCCCTTCTCGTTGCCCACCCATCGGCATCCGGGTCCGCCGTCGCCGAAGACCACGGCTTGCGGTTGCAGGCTGTCGAGCATCTCGAAGATGCGAGGGTAGTTGTAATAGTTTTTGCGGTCTATGGTGCGCCTGTCCTTTGCGCCGCCATAGTAGCCGTCACCGCCGTTGGCACCGTCGAACCACACCTCGAACACCTTGCCGTAGTTGGTCATGAGGTCGCGCAGCTGGGCGTAGAAATATGGCAGGTATTGCGGCGTGGCATACTCGGCGCGCGAGCGGTCCCACGGCGAGAGGTAGACGGCGAACTTCAGCCCGTATTTCTTGCACGCGTCGGCCATCTCGCGCACCACGTTGCCCTTGCCGTCGCGCCATGGCGAGCGGCTCACGTTGTAGTCGTTGCCGGCGAAGGGCCACAGGCAGAAGCCATCGTGGTGCTTGGCCGTGAGTATGACGCCCTTCATGCCGGCGGCCACGAGGGTGCGCGCCCACTGCTCACAGTCGAGACGCTTGGGGTTGAAGGTCTTGGGGTCGGAGTCACCATAGCCCCACTCGCGGTCGTTGAACGTGTTGAGGCCGAAATGTATGAATGCGTAGGTCTCCATCTTCTGGGAGTCCACTTGCTTCTGCTGGGGTAGGGGGAGTT